>Ga0172379_10006972_pt1 | contig 14877 bp, 8 predicted proteins | sample GrowelOW334metaG_FD_119756 | JGI IMG/M metagenome (GOLD analysis project Ga0172379, IMG submission 119756) | Groundwater microbial communities from an aquifer near a municipal landfill in Southern Ontario, Canada - Groundwater well OW334 metaG | ecosystem: Environmental > Aquatic > Deep...
CCCGTTTTAACCTTATTCCACTTTTCTGTTACCGCAGCCAGGGTTTCCGCCGCTGGCGTTTCCGCACTTCCGTCTTCCGGAGCGGCGCCGAGGGCGAGCAGATCCGGCGCGGCGGACAGGAATGCGGACATGGCTGCATCGCAGGCCTCGGCGGCTTCTTTCCATAGGGCCGCGGATTCTTCATAGCCCGTGGTGGATGACATGGTGGCGCGACCGGTCGCCTCGAGCCGGTACGCTGCCGCTATGGCGTCTTTTGCGGCCATTTCCACCTGGAGCGACTCCACGGCGCTCTCGAGGCCCAACCAGGAAAATCCGGCGGCAGAGACGACGAGCGCCACGGTACCGGCTACGGCGGCTGTTATTTTCAGGCGTATGGTCATCCGACCACCCTTGAGACTCCGGAAAACAGCTGCTCCCAGTCTGATCCTGCGCGCCAGAATACCGGCGGTTCCCCGATCGGAGCGCTGAGCGCATAGTTTCCGCCCGAAAAGCGGGTGCCGGTCCACAGATGCACCCATTCGTCGCCTTCGGGAAGATGGACGAGCCGTGAAGTTGCGCCTTCCTCGATGACCGGGGCCACGAGGAGGTCGCGGCCGAACAGGTACTGGTCCTTGATGCGGAACGACTCGGGGTCCGATTCATAGTGGAAAAAGAGCGGGCGCATGGCGGCGATGCCGGTTCTGGTGTTTTCGGCCAGAACTGCCTTGCGGTAGGGCTTGAGCGCTACGAACAGCCTGCCCATCCGGGCCAGGCCGTCCAGCGTGGCATCGTCAGAGTCGAACTGCCAGTTGTCCCTTGGGCGGTTGCCCTCGTGGCTGCGCATCATCGGGGTTAAGGCAGAAAATTCTGCCCAGCGCAGGAACAGTTCCTTGGTGCGTTTCATGCCGAACAGGGTGGTATAGCCGCCTATGTCGCTGTGGTGCACGCCGTGGCCGCAGACCGCAAGTGAGAGCGCCGCGGTGATGACGGACGGTAGCCCGTCGTCCTCCGACCAGTCGACGTTCTGGTCGCCGGCCCACATGTTGGGGCACCATCGCTGGCTGCCGGCCGCTCCGGCGCGCATGAAGTATACGATTTCATCGGCCTTGCCCGCTTCCGCTACGGCCTCGTGGCAGACGCGCGCCCACTGGGCCGGCCAGGGATTGTGCGCGAGCATCGCGGGGGTACCGCTCCAGAGCACGGCGTCGGTGGGCAGGTACTCGCCGAAGTCGGCCATCCAGCCCGACAGGCCAAAATCGATGAGGTTCCGGCGCATGACGCCTTTGTACCACTCGAAGGCGGCAGGGTTGGTAAAGTCGACGATGCCGGCGTCGAACTCCCCGAAATCGACCCGGTAATCGTCGCCTTTCGCGTTCTTGGCCAGGTAACCCTTGGCGGCGGCTTCGAAATACAGCGGTTTGTCGGCAGCCACGTAAGGGTTGGCATATCCCAGGAATCGGATGCCTTCCTTGCGCCAGAGCTTCATCGCCGCGGGCAGGCCCGGGTACCGTTCGGCGTCCCATTCCCAGTTCCAGCGGAGCCGCTGGCCAAAGCTGGTCATGTTGATCCCTTCCCAGTCCTGGGCCCAGATGCCCGAGACGGGCACGCCGCGAGCCTGAGCGCGCTTGAGCCGCTCGTCGCAGACTTCAGTGCCGCCCTGCATGCCCAGGATCACTCCGTCATGGGTCCAGTCCGGCGGCTCGGGCTGCCTGCCAAGGAGGTCGGATACGCCCCGGGCAAGTTCGAGCATGGTCTTGCCGGTTCCGAACAGGAGCCGTTCGGGCAGCGCCCAGAATTCCAGTTCGTGAAAGGCCGTCCCGCGGAAATCAAAGGCGGCGTAGGCGGGGCATTCGGCATGGAACCAGTAATGGCGGGTTGAAGCGAAGGTTTCCTGTGGAAAGAAGGTCCACCAGTAATCGCCGCCGGCCTCGTCGGCGACGTCGGCTTCCCAGGTGATGCGGGTGCGCTTGTTGCGGCCCACGCCCTGTTCGCTTGTCCACAGCGGAAAGCGGCGCCCGCGCAGGTCCAGGTGCGAGAACTGCTCGCCGCCGCCGAACACCGACTCGCCGGGTTCGGCAGGCAACCGGAACCAGAAGCGGTTGGGTATCGAAGGCACCGTTCCGCATAAATCTGAAGACGCGGCATGCTCAGGCGTACCATGGGGACGCGGGCCGGCCTGACCGCCGGCAATGGAGACCGCCGTCAGCAACGAGGGCCGGATGACCAGCCGCCCTTCTTCCTCGGTAAGCGCGAGGGTCAGGCTCGGCCCGCCTGAGCGAGAGAGCGTGATGCGGGAGGAACCGCCGGAATCGTCAATGGCAAAATCACCCAGGCCGAGCCGCTCTTCGAGTCTGTCGCCGATGTCGAAGTTGCCTCGGTACATGTCTACATGCTCCACGGCGCGGCCGACGTACGCGCAGGGCTCGGCCTTGGTGTGCGCGAGCAACCGGGTTCCATTGAGTGAAACGGAAAAGCCGCGCTCGTCATGCTGGACAGAAATCATGGTGGTCCTCCGAAAAAATACCCGCCCGAATTGAATCCGGGCGGGCTCGATCTACCTGAAAAAAGGGCATCAGCCCTTGACGCCGCCAGCGGACACACCTCGGATGAGGAAGCGTTGCATGGCGAGCGTGAATACGAACACCGGCGTCAGCATGACGGTGCTCGCCGCGCACATCTGGCCCCAGGTCAGCGTGTCGCCGCCTATGAGGCTTGAGATGGCCACCGGAGCAGTCATGGCCTTGGTGCCGGTAAGGATCAACGCGTAGAGGAATTCGTTCCAGCTGTTTATGAACGCGAACACTGCGGCCACGACGAGGCCCGGCGCGACCAGCGGCAGGAATACGAGGCGGAACAGGGTAAAGCGGGAACAACCGTCCACCATCGCGGCTTCCTCGTAGCTCTTGTCCACCGCGGTGAAGAACGGAATGAGCATCCAGATGACGTACGGCACGTTGAAGCTGGAGTGCGCGAGCGTTATGCCGAAGATGGTATCGCGGAGGCCGACGAACCTGAACATCATGTACAGTGCGACGACGAGCGACATCTGCGGCAGCATGCGGAACACGAGGAAGCTGTAGGCCAGCGCGTTGCGGCCCCTGAACTTGAAGCGGGAGATGCCGTAGGCCGCCATGGCGCCTACGCCTACGGACAGGAGCGTGGACAGGAGACCGACGACGATGGAATTGCCCATAGCCTTCATCATTTGCGTGTTCTTGAACACCAGCATATAGCTGTCCGTGGTCAGCTGGCTGAGCGCGAATTTCTGGCCAGAGAGTATCACGATATCGCGGCGGAAGCCGTTGAGCAGGGTGATGAAGATGGGGTACAGCTCCACGATCAACAGCAGGACGGCGAAAAACATCACGGCTGCGGTGATTGACTTGCGTCTGTTGGCCAGGGTCATCGGTTGCCTCCCTGGTCTTCCAGCTTTTCAAGGCTCATGTTCTTCCGTACCAGGGTAACGGCGAACACTATGGAAATGACGAGCAGGAATACCGCCATGGCGCTGGACATGCCCACCTTCATGTAACCGAAGGCTTGACGGTGGGTGTAGAGGCTGAACAGCGTCGTCGCCATGCCGGGTCCGCCTTCGGTCATCACGTAAACCTCGCTGAATATACGCAGCGCGTCGATGATGCGCAGGAGCAGCGCCGTCAGGATGGTCGGATACATCAACGGCAGGATGACCCTGAACAGGCGCTTCCAGAACGTGGCGCCGTCAATTTCCGCGGCCTCGAGCACGTCAGTAGGTATTCCTGCAAGTCCGGCATACAGGAGCATGAACACGAAGGGCCACATGCGCCAGATGTCCTGGACGATTATGGCGGCATAGGCGAAGCTGGGATGGCCGAGCCAGGTTATTTCCGGAGTACCTATGGCGAGCAGGAAATTGTTGAGCGCGCCATACCGGGGCTGGAGCATGAAACGCCAGGTCATGCCCGACACGACGGGCAGGAAGAACACCGGAAGCAGTATCAGCGCGCGCACGACTTTACCGCCCACGAACTCCCTGTTCAGGAGCAGGGCCGCGGATAGGCCGAGCAGTAATTCCAGCGGTATGGCAATGAAAATGAAGCCGAGCTGCAGCTTGAGGCTGTTCCAGAATTCCTTCTCCTGGACCAGATCGACATAATTGCCCGCACCTACGAAGTGCCGCTCTCCGCCGCCGGCCGACAGCGGCCAGTCGAACAGCGAAACCACGAAGGAGAAGACGATAGGGAATATGAGTACCGCAAAGACGATCAGGAGCGCCGGTACCAAAAAAGGAACGGGGGACCCCTGGCCCCCCGCCCCTTTCAAGGCGACTCTCCTGGCTTGGCTAGTAGCCGGCCTTCTTGAGGATGTCATTGGTTTCCTTGACGATCATCTGGATCGCTTCACGCGTGGGCATGGCGCCGGTGATTCCCTGCACCCAGTACTTCTTGACCACGTCCTGTACCTGACCGATTTCCTTGAAGCGCGGCCTGGAAGCCGCGACCTTCATCGATTCGGCGAGGGCGGGCAACCAAGGCTTGGTGGCGGAATAGGCGGGATTCATCAGGGTCTCGGTGCGGGCAGGGATGGTATTGGCTTGCACGAGCTTGTCGGCTACGGTCTTGCTTGACCACCAGTAAATGAACTCGGCTGCAGCCTCCTGGTTCCTGGAGGCTTTGGGGATGGAGATTGCCCAGGCGCCGGTTACGGCAGCCTGTCCGCGGGGGCCGGCGGGTGGCGCGGAATACGCGATCTTGCCGGCTACCAGGGACTTCGTCGGATCTTCATACGCCGCTATCTGGGCAGGCCAGATGAACATGGAGAACACACCCTTGGGATCGGCAGCGAAGGCGGCCTGGCGCTCCACGTGAGCCATGGTCTCGGCGCCTTTGGGTGAAATGGCCATAAGCTTCTTGTAGAACTCTATGCCTTCAACGGCTTTGTCTTCGTCGAGCACGACCTTGAAGGTTCCGCCGGTATAGTCGATGAATTTGGTGCCGTACGATTCCCACATGAACACCGCTTCTGAAAGGACGCCGGCGGGGCCGCCGTTGAAGGGACCGAAACCTGCGGCGATGTTGTTCTCGTAGAAGAACGTGCCCATCTCCAGGAGTTCCTTGAAGGTCTTGGGTACCGCAAGTTCGTAGCCGTACTTGGCCTTGAACTGGGCCTTGTAGGTGGGGTTCTCGATGAGGTCCTTGCGGGTCATCCAGACATAAAGGTTACCGTTGATCGGCACGCCGAGCTGCACGCCATTCCAGGTACCGATGCTGTACATCTTGGGAGTGATGGATTTGGGATCAGTCTTGGTATAGACTTTGCCAGCAGGCCAGGAATCAAAGGGCTGGAGCAGTGAAGCAAACACCGGCACGTTGCCTTCATCAATGCCCACAACATCATAGTCAGTGCTGGTAGCGGTTACCGCGACGGCTGTCTTGGTAAGAACCTGGGGCGGCTGCAACATTTCAATGTTGACCGTGATGTTGGTAGCCGCGGTAAACTCGGGGAGCATGGCCATAAGGGCCTTAGGATAGGGATCGTCCCAAAGCAGGACATTGATGGTCCTGGCGGGCTGTGCGGCAACTGCCGCTGGACCCTCTTTTGTTCCCGTGGCAAAAGCCGTAGCGGCAAAAATGGCCAGCAGTACGATGACAAATAGTGTGACCTTTGACTTCATCGTGTCCTTCCTTCCTAAAAATTCAAGAATCCGGAAGCCTATGGCTTTCCGTTTGCCTTGCGGCATCGATCGGGCAACCACCTTACAGTGATTCTTTGGACTACCTTTAGTTACTCAGTGAAAATAATACACTACATTATCAAACTGTCAACAGAAAACAATGCGCGGGCGAGTACGTTATGCATACGGAAAGGCGGCGGGTTTTCTCGGAGCCGCGACCGGCAGGGCGGACTGAACGCCTCTTCTCAACCGCATGCTTCCGTAGTAGACTACCGCACCATGGATTTGAGCCGTTTTGCAGATGGATTGCGCGGGCTGGTAGAAAAAACGCCCCTCTTCGGTTCCGCTGATCTGGAAACCGTCCTCCTGATCAACCCTCGCGCTGGCGGCTTTTCAAGGCCTGCGAGGGCTGCGGCGGCGATGCGTGATCTGGCCGCGGCTATCGACGATGCGGCAAGGCTGGAAAAACGCCCTGGCAAGCTGTCATGGCGGACGGTACAGACCACCGGGTCAAAGCACGCCACAAAACTTGCAGCACATTATATAGAAGAATCCGCGATGAAACCCGCGAGCTCCTGGTTCATCATCCTAGCCTGCGGCGATGGTACCAGCCTGGAATTCCTCGATGAGCTCTCCAGGGCCCCCGACGAACTTCGCAATCGCTTCACCGTGCTCCGCCTGCCCATGGGCACCGGCAACGACGGTTCAGACGGCAGGGAACTGACCGATTCGCTGTCCAGACTGGTGGGCAAAGGCGTCGTCGCGATTCAGCCGGTACTGAGGGTACGACCCGCTCCTGGCGGCCCGGCAGCCGGCCGCGCCCCGGGGGGAGAATGGCGGTCGTTCAACATAGCCAGCGTCGGCATCGACGCTTTCGTCACGCACATGACGAACAAGCTCAAGTCGTCACTGCCCGGTGATTCCTACAAGCTCATGGTCGATCTGGCCTCGGTTTTCTATGACAGGATATATCCGCCAAAGCCCATGACGATACTGGCCCGCGATGCGTTCGGGGCAGAGCTTTCGAGGCTCGACGGACTGTTCCTGCTGGTCGCCATGGGCATAAGCGGAAACAGGACATACGGATCCAACAAACCAATACTTCCCGATGCCGACAATGTCTGTGCGGTCAGACAGATGCCCTTGCTGCGCAAACTGGCGCTCAAGGACCCCATGTCCTCTGGCCGGATACGTGAATTTCCTGAAGCCAGCCTCTTTTCTGCTGAAAGCCTTGAAATTGTCTACGCGGACCGTATATTAGTTCAGATGGATGGTGAGGCGGAATTGCTCGTTGCCGGGGATTTTCCACTGCGCATCGAGAAAACTCCTCCCTTGATACGTCACGTGGCAAGGTTGTAACGAGCATCAGTGGTCGTTCCCGGGCCGTAAAGGAAAGGAAAGTCATGAGACTCCACAAACTGGCGGCCTTAGCCCTCGTAGCAACCCTCGGAATCGCTGGCGCATGGGCCCAGACGAAACCGACGGTAGCGGTACTGACATCAGACAGCCCCCTGTACAACACAGCCGCCATCAGTGAAACACGGGTAGGCGCGCGGCTGAGCACCGGAGAACCGCTCCTGGTCGTTGGATCGCAGGCGGCAAAAATCATCCTGGACGGCGTACCGACGCTCTGGTACCAGGTAAAGACTTCCGAGGGCGCAACCGGATGGATTCCAGGCTCGAGAATGTCGTTCACGGCAACCGCCTTCAAGCGGTCGGCCTTCCAGACCCAGGATCAGTATGGCGCGTACATAATCATGGCTGCCCGTACCGGCGAGAAAGTCATTGCGACGCGCAGTTACGAAAAGGTATCGAAGGGCGATATCGGTTACTACGTAGGCTCCAGCGCCGAAGACCTGCCGGTAACGGTGGTGTGGGAGCGCAACCTCGCGGCGACGCCCAGCGAAGAATACCTGCCGGAGGGCTTCCCGACGGAACTCGTGCCCTTCGTCTACTTCGTGGAGTGGCCGATCGTCGAGCTGGTTGGCGATCAGAATGCCGCTTCGCTCAAGGACCTTGCCAAAACCCTGCCCAAAAAATATCCGGCAGAGGATGGTTTCTATTCCGAAACGGTAGACGAAGATATCGCGTGGTACATGCCTCCGGAAACTTCGTATGGCAGTGCTGACTACGGCTACGATGATTACGACTACGGCGATGAGTATGCAGACGAAGAATACGGCGACTACGAGGATGACTACGACCCGGATTTCATAGAAGGAACCGAGTCGTATGGCTTCATCAAGGTAGGAAGCACGGTAATCCTGGGCCAGCACGAGGATATCAACGGCGGCGATAACTGGGCGGATGAGATGGAAGCGTTCATCGGCAAGGAAGCCGTCGTCACGGAACTCCCCGGTGAAGACGGACAGGGCTTCCTCTGCGTGCGGGTCAAGGGCAACGGCTACGCATGGCGCGTACGGGACCTGACGCTGAAAAACCGCGGTGAAAAAGGCAGTTATGGCTACAAGGTCGGCGACCGCGTCATCATCGGAGCACACCGCTACATCGACGAGGACAGCAACTGGGCCGAAGACATGGCCGGCTATGTGGGTCAGTCAGCCGAGATTACCAGCTTTGAAGGCACCGACGGAACCGGCAGCCTGATCGTCCACGTCGACATCGACAACGGCGACTGGTACTGGCGCATCGAGACGCTTACCCCCGCTCCCTAGCCCCCGCTTATGACAATCTACAGCGCGGTACCCCCCCGGGTGCCGCGTTTTTTATCATAGTACATCGAACCTTGTTGCCAAGCTAAAACGATACCTTCAGAGGTACCGTTCAAGTAGTAACATCACCACCGATTGTATAAAAAAGACCAAAACACAAGCTTCGAGGTACTAGACAAACATCCCCCCGCCCAAGCTGACCACACTGTGCAATATCCTCCCTTATAAGCCTCAAACAATGCCCCGAACCAGCGCTGCCTCCCCTCGCCCAAGCCACCCACACCGCGCAAAATTCCTTTATGAGCCTCAACCATGCCCCGAACCAGCGCTGCCTCCTCTCGTCAAAAGCCAACCAACCCGCGCAACCAACTCCTATCCAAGCCTGACACACAGGCCCGAACCAGCGCTCAACATGCTCTCAATATGGCCAAGCTCTGAAATGCGCATGGGGCGACCGTGTATTCGAGGGGCGAGCGATAAGCGACCCCCTTGAATACACGAGGCGGGCCCCCATGCAAATTCCAGATTAGCCTTAATGAAAAGCCTCTTTGAAAATTGCTGGTTCGGGTCTTACGGTTGCATGTATGGACGATGTATCCATTGCGCGATATAGTCGGGCTACTATGGAAACATTCAAGCGTACCGTCACCTGTGGAGCCCTCACGAAGGCTGACGCCGGAAAAAAAGTAATCCTTAACGGATGGGTTAACCGCAAGCGGGATCACGGCGGCATATCGTTCGTGAACCTCCGCGACCGCTACGGCACCACGCAGGTCGTGGTAGATTCCGACGCGCCTGATACCCTCAAGGCCATAGCCAACGAGCTGAAAAGCGAGTTCTGCCTGGCCATCGAGGGTACGGTACGCGCCAGGCCAGAGACGATGGTCAATCCCGACATGGCTACCGGCCAGGTAGAGGTCGTCGCGACCACTATCGTCGTACTGTCGAAATGCGAAGTGCTGCCCTTCCAGATAGAAGATGAATCCGACGCCAAGGAAGAACTGCGGCTGAAGTACCGCTACCTGGACCTCCGTTCAGGCGGCATGCAGAGGCGCATCAAGCTCCGCAACGACGTCTCGTTCGCGGTGCGCGAGCACATGATCGGCAACGGCTTCTACGAAATAGAGACGCCGACCTTCATAAAGAGCACGCCCGAAGGCGCCCGGGACTACCTGGTTCCCAGCCGACTCTACCCGGGCAAGTTCTATGCGCTGCCGCAGAGCCCGCAGCTGTATAAACAGATCCTCATGGTCTCCGGCTTCGACAAGTACTTCCAGATTGCCCGATGCTACCGCGACGAGGATGCCCGCGGTGACCGCCAGCCCGAGTTTACCCAGATCGACATCGAGATGTCCTTCGTGTCCCGCGAGGACGTGCTGACGATGGTTGAAGGCCTGATGGGCCATGTCTTCAGGAAGACACTGGGCGTGGAACTGCCGGTAACGTTCCGCAGGCTCTCCTATGACCAGGCGCTCGAGCTGTACGGCTCGGACAAGCCCGACCTCCGTTTTGCCATGGAAATGCAGGATTTTGCCCCGTACGTGGAAAAATCCACCTTCCAGGCCTTCAAGGACGCCCTCGCGACCGGCGCGGCCGAACAGGCCGCCAGCGCTGCAAAGGGCATCACCGTCCAGGGCGGCGGCGTCAAGGCGCTCGTCGTACCGGGCAAGGCCGACTATTCTCGCAAGCAGATCGACGAGCTGGAAGCGGCCGCCAGGATATACCGCGCCAAGGGCATGGCCTGGATGAAAGTTACCGCCGGAATAGGCGGGGTCGCCGCGAGCGGCGACAAGGCCGGAATAGGCGGGACCGCCGGAGCTGACGGCAAGAGCACCCTCGAAGGCGGGGCGTCGAAGTTCTTCGCCGACAACGCCGCCGAGGTCATCTCGGGGCTCGGCGCCAAGGTCGGTGACCTCATACTCATCGTGGCGGACTCGAAGCGCAGGACGGCCAACATCGCGCTTGGCGCCGTACGCACCAAGCTCGGCAAGGACCTGGGCTTCTGCGATCCGAAGCGCTTCGAATTCGCCTGGATCATCGACTTTCCGATGTTCGAGTACAACGAGGAGGAGAACAAGTGGGACACCGCGCACCACATGTTCACCTGGCCCCAGGAGCAATACCATCCCACCCTCGAAAGCGACCCGGGCTCGGTCAAGGGCGACCTGTACGACCTGGTGCTCAACGGTTTCGAGCTGGCCTCCGGTTCGATCCGCATCCATGACCCGGCTTTGCAGAAACGCATTTTCAGGATCGTCGGCTTCGACGAGGCCGAGGGCGACAAGAAATTCGGCTTCCTCACCGAGGCGTTCAAGTACGGCGCACCGCCCCACGGCGGCATAGCGCCCGGCCTTGACCGCCTCGTCATGCTCATGGCCGGTGAAACCAGCATCAAGGAGGTCATCGCCTTCCCCAAGAATTCCTTCGCCGTCTCCCCAATGGACGATTGTCCGAACGAGGTCGACCAGAAACAACTTGATGAACTGCACCTCTCCATACGGTATCCGGAGAAGTAACCGACGTACGTTCCCTGGAGCCGGATCTCACCCGAGGTCCGGCTTTTTTTATGGCTAACTGACGCGCCTTGAGGTACGATGATGATGCGAGGAGTCTGATCATGGCCATAGAACGTACATTCACCATGCTGAAGCCGGGTATCCTTTCCAGAAGGATCATGGGCGAGATCATCTCCCGGATCGAGCGCAAGGGTTTTGACATCAAGGCGGCCAAACTCATCCGTATCAACAGGAGCCTCGCTGAAACCCACTACGCCGAGCATATCGGCAAGCCCTTCTTCACCGAACTGGTCGAGTACATCACCAGCGGCCCCGTCTTCGCGATGGTGCTCGAGGGCGATTCGGCTATTTCGTTGCTCCGCAAACTGTGCGGTTCAACCAAGGCCGAAGATGCCGCTCCTGGAACCATCCGCGGCGATTATGCCATGCACACGGGACTCAACATCATCCACGCTTCCGATTCGCCTGCAAGCGCAGAGCGCGAGATAAGCCTGTTTTTCAGACCCGACGAAATCATTGACTGGCAGGATGGCAACGATGGCTGGATCTAGCACGCGCATCGGGGACTGGTTCAGGTTCCTCGCCTGCGCCGGGTTGTTCCTTACGGTCACGCATCCGCTGGCCGCCCAGAAGCTGGCGGCCAAAACGAATGACGAGGCGGCCTTTACGGTACTCTCCATAAAGGACGGACTGCCCAACTCCTCGGTTTCCGGATTGATACAGGACAAACGGGGTTTCATCTGGCTTTCCACGCAGGGAGGACTCGGTCGCTACGACGGTTCCGGCTTCAAATCCTACGAGAACGAACCATTCAACGAGAAGAGCATATCAGGCGACCTCATACAGACGATGTACCTGGACGGCACCGATACGCTGTGGCTGGGCACCTACGCGGGCCTCAACCGTTTTGATCCCGCTACGGAAACCTTTACCCATTACCGCTACTCCGACGCCGATCAGTCCTCGTTGTCGAATGACCTGGTCATTTCCATATCCCGGGACGCCCGCGGCAAGCTCTGGGTAGGCACCCTGAACGGTCTGAACAGACTTGATGAAGCTACCCGCACCTTCAAACGCTATTTTGCTGATCCGGCCGATCCCCATGCGATTCAAAACAACACCATCCGATCCCTGTTCCTCGACTCCAAGGGCAGGCTCTGGGTCGGCATGACTGGAGGCGGTCTCTGCTCGTATGACTACGAGGAGGACCGCTTCGACAACTGGACCAGCGCCGAGCGCGGAGGAACCGGCATTCCGGCCAGCCTCTCCGCCCAGGATATCAGCGAAGACGATAACGGCGACCTGTGGCTGGCGGCCTGGGGAACGGGCCTGGTCAGGTTCAATCCCGACAAGGGAACCTCGACGGTGTTCAGCCTGCCCGACAACCGCATCTATGTCATCAATACGCAGGCCCGCGGCTACATACGGGCAGGCTCCTGGGGCGGTGGCTTGCACATCCTCAATGTCCATGACGGATCGATAGAATCATACCGCACCTCGAAAGCCGTCGGGGTCCTGCCCAATGACGTAGTCTACTCATTGATGGAAGACGCATCAGGCGAACTCTGGATTGGCACCAACGGCGGCGGCATCGCCAGGATGGACCGCACCCGGAGCAGCTTCACGGCATACGTCGCCGATGCCAGCGATCCTGGAGCCCTGCCCAACGGCAAGGTGATCGCAACCCTCGTCGACTCGAAGGGAGTGCTCTGGACATCCGTCTACAGCGCCGGCATCCACAGTTACGATCCGGAACTACAGGTCTGGCGCCACTACCGGCACTCGAAGGACGATCCGACGAGCATCGGCGACGATACCTGCAATACCCTCTATGAAGACAGCAACGGAGACTTCTGGGTCGGCACCAACAGCGGACTGTCGCGCCTGGACCGTGCGACCGGAACCTTTACGACGATGCTGCCTGAAAAGGGCAATCCGAACAGCCTCTCGGACTTCATAATCTACAGCATAGAGGAAGATCCGCTGGGCAACTTCTGGATTGGCACGTATACCGCCGGGCTCGATTATTGGGACAGAAAAGCGAACACCTTCAAAAACTACGCCTTCAATCCTGAAGACAAAACATCGATCTCGGACAACCTGGTCAACACGCTCGGGTATGATGAAGCCGGCCGGCTCTGGATAGGTACGAACAACGGACTCAACCGTCTGGAGGACGGCCGTTTCGTCCGCTACCATTACGATGCGGGCGTTCCGACGGGACTCTCCAGCAATGCGATCCAGCGGATAAAGATAGATTCGCGAGGCGCGCTCTGGATAACGACGCGCGGAGGCGGAGTCAACCGCTACGACGCCGATACCGACAGCTTTACCCACTTCATGAAATCGGATGGTCTCCCCAACAATATCAGCTACAACATACTGGAAGACAGATCAGGCGACCTCTGGTTCGTCACACAGACCGGAATCGCGCTCTACGACCGCGAGACAGGCGCCATCAAACGGGTATCCCTGTACAAGGAACTGGAAAACGCATCCTACAACACGGGTTCCTGCGAAGGTCCCGACGGCGAACTGTATTTCGGCTCCATTGGCATCCTGGCCAAATTCGATCCGTCAAAATACGAAAAAAACAATCACGAACCGCCCGTCTTCATCACTGAACTGAAGGCGGCAAATCAGCTCAAGCTGGTGGAACCCGTCGCGGAGGCTCCCGGAGGCGAGCCGGTTCGACTGAAATTTTTTGAAAACTCCATCGAGTTCCGTTTCGCCGCGCTGGATTTCCGGGACCCGGGCGCCAACCAGTTCGCCTACATGCTTGAAGGGTTCGACAAGGACTGGACGTATTCATCGTCACGCAATTTTGCAACGTACACGAACCTCCCCGGCGGAACGTATGTATTCCGCGTCAGGGCAGCCAACAACGACGAAGTATGGAACCTGAAAGGCGCCGCCCTGCCCGTCATCATCGCGGGATCGCCATTCCTGAGCATTCCCGCAATCCTGATATACCTGCTCTCGATAGCGATGGCGGGCTACGGCCTCGCCATGGTGCGCTCCAGGCGGGAACTCGCTGGAAAGGTGAGGGAACTCACGTCTGCCCAGGCTGCGCTGGAATCGACCAGCGCCGAAGCGAAGCGCCTGGCAGTTGAAGCCGAACGTGCCAATCTGGCAAAGGGCATGTTCGTGGCAACGGTCAGCCATGAACTCCGCACGCCCATGAACGGCATCGTCGGCATGGCGGAACTCCTTTCGCGTACCGGGCTCGATGACCGGCAGCTTGAGTACGTCTCGACGATACGGAAGAGCGGCGATTCGCTGCTCTCCATAATCAACGGGGTACTCGACTTTTCAAAGATCGAAGCCAACAGGATGGAGATGGAGAACATAGCGTTCAGGATCCGTGACTTTATCGACAGGCTCGAAGCGACATTCTCCATTCAGGCAGCCGCCAAGGGACTGAAACTCGAAACGGAAACAGCCAGGGATGTTCCGGAAACACTGCTGGGCGATCCATTGCGGCTCGGTCAGATCATTTCCAACCTGTTGTCCAACGCCGTCAAGTTTACGGAGAAAGGCAGCGTTCGCCTGCTCGTCGACCTCGCGAAGAATGCTCGCCGCGCGGACGGAACCGTGCGGGTGCGTTTCCGCGTCGTCGATACGGGAATCGGCATCAAGAATTCCAGCATCGCCACCCTGTTCGAGCCGTACGCCCAGGAAGACCAGTCGACCACGAGGCTCTACGGCGGCACGGGCCTCGGTCTAGCCATATGCAAACGCATAGCCGAACTGATGGGCGGCACCATATCGGTAAACAGTAAACACGGCACCGGTTCAATCTTCACCCTGGAGGTAGCGCTGCCCATAGCCAGGCAAGCCGAGGGTCCGGGACAGGAAACGGACAAGACACCGAACGGCTTTGACGGCTCGGCTCTGGCGGCGTTGATCGTTGATGACGACGGTATCAACCGGCTCGTCGCGCGAAGATTCCTTGAAGAATTCGGCTTGCGGACCGAATGCGCCGAGTCAGGGCATGAGGCCATCACCTTGCTAGCCAGGAACAGGTACGACATCGTGTTCATGGACTGCTCGATGC
>Ga0172379_10006973_pt1 | contig 14874 bp, 13 predicted proteins | sample GrowelOW334metaG_FD_119756 | JGI IMG/M metagenome (GOLD analysis project Ga0172379, IMG submission 119756) | Groundwater microbial communities from an aquifer near a municipal landfill in Southern Ontario, Canada - Groundwater well OW334 metaG | ecosystem: Environmental > Aquatic > Deep...
CAGGTAAAAGTTTCTCGAAGTGTGCCTGGTTTTAGGTTGGCTCTTTCACGTGGCGTAGAGCGACCAGAGGCCGAACAACAACTGTGGCGCGAGCTGTGTCAGGAATACACCAAAGGCATGAGCCTGGAAGCTATGGCCGATCAATACTTAAAAGGCGGAGCCGATAAGGAATTGGTTAGGAGGTTTTTACAAGAAGTTCAACAAGGCAAGTTTGACCCAGCCGCTTTCCTAATGACTGAGGTTTTACTGGCTCAGCCGAAGTTGCCCAGCCACCAGCTGGAGCAGCAAGATTGGGAACAAGTGAGCCATAAATTACTTGAGGCCACCCGCGCCGTCTGGCAGGATTTCGCTTATGGCGGTAAATGGAAATATGATAAACAGACCGGCCATTATTCAGTAGCCGATGACGCGGACCTGGACGCTAAGACCTCGCTCTATTTATTAAAGCTGGCGGGCATAGCCGATAACATTAAAACCGCGGCCGTACCGCCGGGAGAATTTAAGCCCCAGGCCACTACCATTGATAGTGGCAAAAAGTCTGGGGTAGTGGTTAATAATCAAACAGTCATAATAGATAACCACCAACCTTCTCGCGGTTACGAAACTTCTTCCGCTAAAATACTTTACCGTTTATTGCGCGCCGCCAATTTATTAGACGGCCAGGATGAAGCCCTGGCGGCTTTAGTGGAAATGTCGGTGGATGACGATAATGGTCGTTTACTCAATACCCGCGCTCAGTTTGAGCACAGCGATCACAGTTTGAGGGGTTTGCAGCGTTACATGAGCGCGGACAAAGTTCATTCTTTTTTTAAGGCTCAGCTGCCCAAAGCCGAGGCCAAGCTAAAAAATAATCAAACTACGCCCGGCGCCATTGAAAAACGGGATATTTATCATAAAGCCCTTAACCACCAGTTATCCGAGGCTGAACTTAAGAGTCTGGGCTTGAATAAATGGAAAAGAAAAAATACTGATAGATATATTGGCGCTGAATATTGGCAAGCTGAATCCATCCGGCAGGCCAAGGATTGGTTTTTGCAAAATCCCGGCCAGCCTGATTCGCCGTTAAAATCCGATAAAGAATTAATGGATGACGGTCGATTGATCGTGGGGCAGGTAGCTGGCCAAGCGCAGAGATGGGCCGTGAATATAGTTGGCCTGGAGGATAAGCTGCGGGCTGGCCATGACGCCGTGACCGCTTACGGTTTTGACGGCCTGATTTCTTACAATCCGGAACAACACAGTTTTATGGTGAACACCACTAACGATCAGGTGGATTTGAGTAAGGACTTGCATCTCCAGCAAGGCGTGCCGGTGCGTGGTGCCATGTGGATTAAACCTATGAATGGCCAGCCGTTAACGATTGATCTGGTGGATATATTAAAAGCCGTGGGCGTAAACGAAGATTATCTTAAAAATCCACAGGGTTTGATTAAAGATTATATGGAATTAGAGCGGTTGATTAAAGCAGAGGAAGTGGAAATAAGACAAGGGTTTGAGGCCCAAATACAATCAGCCGAGTACGCTGGTTTGTCGGCGGAGGATAAAACAGGCAAATTAAACCAGTTAGTACGAGAGACTATGTCCGAAATCAGGCGGCAGGTTTATAATGAATATAAGAAGAGTAAGTCAAGTTCAGAATCTGCTAAATAATTAATCGAAAAATTATGGCTACTGTTGGACAGAACACCGTTTCCAAAGAAGAAATTATTGGCACAGCCACGACTTACGGCCAGCGGCTAGGTTTTTTGATAGCGGCCTTAAATATTGAGACTGAAGTAAAAGAGGCCTTGTTAGCTATTTTGCCGGCCATGACGCCGGAACAAGTTGAAAGGTTTTCCGGTATTTTGGAAGCCGCCTATCTGAGTGAAAAAACCATTGACGTTGACGATCAGCTTAAAACTACCATGGCCAGTATCAAAGCCGAGCACGAATTAGCTTTGGCTGATTTGGAAAATGAAACTTTGGTTGAGCTTAATACTTTGGATGGTCAGGCCAACAAAGCTAAAGAAGCTTAATTATGAACGATCAGCAACGCTTACAAAAAATTCAAGCCATTGAGGCTGATTTTAACGCCAAGCTAGAGGAACACAGTCGACGTATCAAGCAGATAGTACAAGATACTTTACGTCAAATAGACGCTATTAAAGCCGAAGCGCTAACTAAGTCAATTAAGCAGGATTATTAAATTTAGTTTTATGACAGAAAATAGTCCAGAAGAGGTAATTGGGCCGGTCGAACCGTCCGTACAGTCGGAGGCTAATGTTGAGACGCAAGCCAAGATTACTGCCACCGAGCAGGAGATAAAGAGTTGGCCGCTTAGTGAAACTGATATGGTTCAGTCTTTGCGTCAAAGACTGGCTGGTTTAACCAGTCAGACCGAAGCCCAACCCATTATTGCTGATTGGCTAAAGGAGGCCGAGGATCGTAATGTTAGGGTTTATGATTCGATACTTACTCAAGTACCAGCGCAGGGTTTGTCAGAGGAGGGTAATCAAACCACGATTGCTTATCTACAAAAACAACTTAAAGAACAAGCTGAATTGATACAGACTCTGGCCACCGGCGTCTTGCAGGAATACAAAACTGTTCCGGCTGCCGGCGAAGTGGCAGCCGCCGCCAATGCCGAATGGCTGGATGATACGGGTATAAAATTCAGTCGCGAGCTTAGTCCGGAAGAAATGAAGCTGAAGGATCAAATTGACGACGAGGCTATGGCTATATTATCCGCTAAAGCCAAAGCCAGACTGAAAGAAACAAGATTTAAACAGTTCAATCTCGAGCAAGAAGTGAGTTTTATTGACCAGTATGTGGCCGCGGGCTTGCGTCAGGCATCAATGATCAAGGCCAGAAAGAAGTTGTATAACGACCTAAAATTGCCGGTAGTAGAATAATTAATTATTTCCTATCAGTATGACAAACTCAGCTGAACAGCCAGACTTACAAAAAGATCAGACGGTTGAATTCAATGAACAAGAATTTATCTCTGATTTTGAGCAGGGCGCCGAAGAGTTGCTCAAGAAGCATAAAGTAGGTGCTGGGGTTCAGTCGGAGCAGCCTTTAAATCAGACTGAGCAGGTTAATATAAAAGAGACCGCGGGTAAAACCGTAAAGGGTATATTGGATAGGGCCAAAGATGTATTTAAAAGATCTAAGCCAAGCATTGAAGCTATTACTAAGGCCGCCCCAGCCGGTGAGGCTCCGGCGCCGGCCGTGGCCGCGGCCGAAGCCGGGGTGGCTCAAATTCAGCAACAGGTAGCCGAGGCTCAAACTGAGAGCGCACAAGCTCAAATCAATATTGATCAAACAGTCGGGGATAGCGGCCACGAGTCGCCAGTTGAACTTGGTCCAGCGGTTTGGAAAGTTGGGGGTCAAGAAGTGCCGGTGGAGATTACAGAAGACTTGGGTGTTGATTCAAGTAGTGGTAAGCGCCAGGTAAAAGTATCTTACAAGGACGCCGATCTAGATGGTTCCGGCAATTTGGTTAGTGGGGAAGGTACCGCATCTTTTGACGATATTGCTTACAACTATCCGGTTTTGCCTGGACAGCAGGCATCGGTAGTTATGCCCGAATTAATTAAAGCTCCAATTGAAAAGAAAACCGAACGTAGTTATGATGGTCATCAAACAAAAGAAGCCTCTGGTGTGGTTGCTAATGTGATTTATCGTACGGCTACCACTATATTTGGAGTTAAAACACTTACTGATTTGGGTTTAGTTTTGGCTAAAAAGGGCGATATATATGAGCATTTTAAGGGTAAAAAGGCGGTTAAGGTTGAACGTGTTGCTTTGCAAGACTCAGTCGAAAATCTATTTAAACAGTATAACAGCGGTGAAGCCAGTTCCTCCGAACGTTTTATAAACGCGGTTAAGGAGCTCGATAAAAAAATAGGCACTTCAAAGAAGGGGGAAGTTGGTACTGATAAATATCTTAATCCAGACGAGCGTAAGGTCTTACGCAGCCAGTTAGCCCGCACTATTTGGGAATATCGTAAAAAGGAACAGGCCCTAGACGGGGAGCGTAACACTAAAGTAGCTAGAGCCGCCGAGCTTTATTATCAAAATAAAGTCTCTGGTTATCGTTTGGCCGGGGACGCCCTTAACACGGCCTTTACTTTCGGCGGTCTGCCGGTGCTGAAGGGCGCGGGTTACGGGCTTATGGCCATGACCGAGCGCTGGCATAAATCGGGTATTGATTTTCAAAGAGCTGAATTGTTACGCGCCAGTAAAGAGGTGACTATCGGTACTAAGGCTACAGACCAGCCAGTACAACTGGCCGAGAAGAAACTCGGGCCCAAGAAGCGCTTTTTATACAGCTTGAAAGATATAGCTCTTAGTGCCACCTGGGAAACAGCCCGAGGCATGGTTTATCTGGGAAAGAAAGCCGGCAGCGAACACCGTTTCCGCGACTTTGCTGAAGCCTGGGGATCAGCCGTACGCTTCTTTGGCCTTACCGGCGGCGCACTTAGTGAACTCAGTTCACACGGCGTAACGGAGTCAATTGATAAAGCTTTGGACAACATTAGTGCAAATGGCTTTGGTCAGCTGGGTAGCAACTTTATGGCCAATGCTGAGCGCATGATTCAGATGTATTCACACCCCTTAGATACAGCTAGTCAGTCTTGGGAAGGAGTTAAGGCGCAGACCGGTCGGATGTCAGACTTTTTACACGGTCGTAGTCCGGCGGCCGCTACAATTGAACAACCGGTGGTGGCGAAAGATGACGCGTCTAAAGTGCCAGCCGCTGATAAGAATAATATTCCACCAGCTGATTCCAGCAAGAGTGATAGTCAACAGCCGTCAGTTGGTGATAAATCAGGTGCCAGTACGGGAGTGGAAAGTCTCAAGGGTCCGGCTTGGAGCGAGGCTAATGTTACCGTGGATAAGGGCGGCAGCTACTGGAGCACTTTTTTAAAGCAATATCATGCCGACCCCAAAGCTTTTGGTTTTGAGGGTGATCTTGGCAGTGCCAAGGCCGTCAATGCTTATGGTAACCGTATTATGGCTGAGTACGCAGCCCAAGGTCACGGCGATCAAGGCGCTTTAGTACGCACCAACGCTGATAAAAGCGTGACCGATATTCATATTAAAAATCCCGGCGCCAAAATCTGGTGGCATTTTAATAAACAGACCGGAGCTTTGGAAATGACGCAGGAACAAGTCGGACAGCCCAAGGGTAAAATCCAAACCTATGAACACACCTCACCTGATGGACACCACGAGGTTAAATCAAGTGGTGAGGGTATAGCGCATGAACAGTCTACTACCAGAAGTTTGGGCGTTAATTCAAATGAAGTGTTTGCTAAGGGTGGTGGAAAAGCAGGTGATTATGGTTTGCATCCCATAGAAGCAGGCAAGCCAGCGCAATTCGCTGGTATTTTGCCTCAAGACAAAATACCAGGTGCCAAAGTTTGGCACAATGCAGATGTGGCCATGATTGCCTATGACGACGATGGCAACGGCACAATAGATAGAGTTGGCTTTCATGATTTTAGCAAAGAATCAGGTGCTATTTTTGATCAATATATAGTTTCAGGTAAACACAGCGTGACTGACAATGCTGCCACTATCGCGGCGGCTCATAAGCAATTTGTTACACTTGATAATAATATTGCAACCGCGCGCGCAGCTTTACCGGAATTAGCTCGCGGTTTGTCACCTAGCCAGCAAATCGAATTGATGCGCCTAGCTGGTCTTGATCCAGCCAAAGATATAGCAGGACAAAATTTAGCTGGCTCTGGGTTCAAACATTTAGGCGAAGTGGTTGGTAGTGATACTAGATTGTTGGCCGATAGCGAATTCCGCGGTTTCCTAAAAAATCATCATCAGGAATTAGTTCCAGGCAAGGCTCAGGCTTTATACAATGACGGTCAATTCTACCGCCAAGCTGGGTTTAAGAGCATTGACTATAGTTATTTAAGCAAGTTCGGCTCAGGTGATCGTCAGTGGTCGTCAACCACAGACACGCATACTGGCACGACTGTATTTAAGTCTGGTAAGGTTGTTTCACCTTTTACCGGCCAGGCGTTGGGTTTTGAAGTTAAGCCTGGTTCTAGCTTTAACCAGCAGACTTTTGATGAGGGCTGGCAGCAAATTAATCAGAGATCATCTCTACAGCAGCAGGAGTTTTTGAAGATGGGTTCTAAAACAGGTATTAGTGCCGAAGATTTAGCTAAAGTGTGCAAGTTACAAGCCTTTGATTTGACCTCTGGGAAGGTAGTAGGTATTTTAGGTAGTCGGATTGGTTTGAGCGATGGCGGGGCTAATAATTTATGGAATAATTATTTGCAAGGCGTGGCGGGCAAAAACGGTACGGTAGGGGAAGTATTAGCGGCTCGAGTTGGTGTTAGTCAGTCACCAATAGCCACAGAGTTACCAAAATCTGAAGTTGAGCGACCAACTAGTACAGAGGCCCCAAAGCGCCAGCCAGGTGAGGGCCGTTATACAGTTGATGAAGGCAACAATTACAGTCAACACGAAATAGAGCCAGGGGGTAAGACAGTAAGAGTAGTTGAGCCTGGCCCAGAGACTGTAGTGGGTGAAGATCACCCCTCTAATACGGGTAAAGTAGTAGGTAGTAGTCCGGTTGTCGAACAGCAAGTGGAGCCAACGGTTAAGCAGTCAGCAATAGAGCCTTCGGTTGACCAGGGCAAATCATTAAAATCTGACGGGGAGGCCAAAATACCGCCGGCCGAAGTAGTTACCAAACAACCCAATAATAACGAGGGGCAACTGTCTGAGTCGTTAGTAGAGCAGTCGACAAGTGCTAAATCAGAACTTGAAATGAATGGTAAGCATATAAAAGGCCGCGTGGAATTGGAGTTTGAGAAAAAGGATGGAAAAATAGCATTTATTAATGCTAAGCATGAAGTAACCATGATGGGGGTAGGCGAAGCCGAGCTTATTCAGGAAAAAGTCTTTGTCAATAATAGCTATAACACAGCTTCAGATTACGTTCATAAAAATATTGATAATCCCGGAGCATATGCTAACGCTATGAATGGACTAACCCAACGCGGCCGAGAATTGTATATGCACTTACAGACGCATGAGGCTTTGATTAAAAATAATCAGACAGCGGAAGCAGCTGAATATGCTAAATTAATTCAAAAAGATTTGGCTAGATTAGAAAAAACATATGGTCCAGATGTTTTTGATCATAAGAGTATTGAAGCGCAGTTGAATCCTGGTTCTAAAACCGAGGCTTCACCATCAACTGATGTTGGGGTAAAAACAGAGTCGTCAGGTGGTGCCAAAGCACCATTAGAGGCAACTACTCCAGTGGGTGTTGAGCAATCGCAGGGTGATATTGAGTTAAAGACTGAAACCACGTTACGTTTCTCTGGGGCGTCAGGTGGTATGGTTGAGGGATTTGAGGCTGGTAAGACTCATTTCATAGTAGAAGACTCCAAGCTTGGTAAGGTAGAATTCAGGTTGCGGGAAGGTTCGGCCGATACTTATGATATCAATATTGTTAAAGATGGTGTTAAACCAGGCGAACCAGGTTCGTCCCTTAGCCAAGGCGGTAAGCCAGATGGTTGGATGAGGCTTGATAAAGACGGTAGAGTAATAGAGACAGGTAAAATGTAATATTTTTTATAAACTACCACTCCGATGTACATCGGGGTGGTAGTTGCAATTTTTGTTTAGATAAAAAAATCAAGCGTACTTCCATATTGGCAAGTACGCTTGTTGGATTCTTTGTTCATCGCGGGCCCGGCGATAGAGCGGGGTCTGGCGACTTATTTCTGATTCTTTGCGACGTCTTCCAAGAACTTGTTCAGTCCCTGGAAGTAGCCTTTTTGTTCCGGAGTGAATTCCCACTCCTCGGCAGCCTTCACCACCACCGCATTGGTGGCCTTGGCTGTAACCAGGACTGCTGTCCCGATTCCATCCATCTGTTTGGAGAGGTGGTTGTAGAACCACTCCAAGGTATCGAGCTTCTTTTGAAGCTCTTTGGCAACCGTATCGGCCGCTGCGTTCTTGGCGACCAAGGCCTTGTTCAGTGAATCGAGGGCGTGCAGTTTCGCCGCGTAGCGAACTGTCATCTGATCCTTGAACATACCGTCCAGGGATAGGTATTCGGCGTGTCCGTCGCGGAGGGTGATATCGTGTATCAATGCCATAGCATCCCGCATCAGGCCCATCGTGACCTGTTCGTCATCGGCGAGTGTATCAAGCCCCGTTTTGACGGTGTCGAGTTCAGACTTCGGCATGAAGCGTTTCGGATTGGCATTCAGTGTGGCAGGCTTGTTGGCCGTTTTGATCAACTTGACGTTCTTGGTTGCTTTGACCAACTTGACCGAATCGATGGGGGTCTTTTTGGTTGAGTCCGGTCCGGCGAACAACGATTCAGTTGTGAAGCAAAGCGCGAAGATCGCGATCAGTATGACTGTGAATGATTTCATTGCTAACTCACTTTCTTGACATGTGTTGTTGAGAAATTCGTTGATTGATTGTTGATTCTGCCTGTTGTTAGAACGGGCGGTTCTTCTTCTTGGCCGCCGGTTTGGCAGATTCGGTCTTGACAACCGGGGCGGCAGCGACCTTTTCGGTCTTTTCTGCTGTCACCGTCACTTCTGACTGTTCATCTGTTGCTTCGGTGTTCTCTCCTGTCACTTCGTCGGTTTTTGATTCTTCAATCTTCACCGGCGGAGGAGTGGGAGCTTTGTAGCCCTTGACGAATTCGGCGTACGAGATGATGTCGCCGTACACGGGTTGCATGAAAGCTTCGTAGCCACCATCCAGCGTCAACCGCACATCAGTCGGATCTTCCTTGCTGCGGTACATCTGTTCCCAATCCACAATCCTTTTCGGAATACTGTCGTACGGCATGCCGTAGACCTTTTCGATCGCCGATTTGGTTTCGGCACTGATCTTGGACGTGAGAACGTTGGACAATGAATCGGAATGACCGTTGGCGCTTGCCAAGGTCGTGACATCGTGTGAGTTCACGAAGTATTGCGTCGGCAGCAAGCTGACCGAGTTGTCCACGCTGTTAACCTTCAACAGCGCGATGACGCCGATCACGATGGCGATAAGGCCGATCACGATGGCGATGTAGAATAACTTCTTGTTGTCCATGATGGACTCCTTGTAGATTGTTGATTGGTAGTGTGAATTTGTTTTTCCCAGTTAATCCGGTCCTTCACTGGGATGAAGGAATAAAGGGTTCGGGCAACCGGAACTCCTAGCGAAGGATGTATAGTTATTGGCCAACTGATCTGCTGGCGCAATTAGTCCTTACTCGGAGTGCCCGAACCTGTTTAAACTCTATTTGTTAAGTTTCGGTCGCGACCAGCACAAGCAACCAGAACTTTAAATAACATTCTATGATAGCGCACTTTAGCTAAAATGTCAATACTTAAGCTTGAGTTAGATGAAAAATTTTGGCTAATATTAGCCATTTTTATTTTTCTGACAAATCGTTGGCCTGCTGAAAAAGTCAGCTTTTGTTAGATTTTTTTGTAAAAAAATGACCCCTGACCGTTTTCCAGACAGCCAGGGGGTGAAATGTGTTGCTTGTGTTGGTGTTGGTTATTGATTCGTTCGGTCGCCGACCGAACGGACAGTTTCGCCGTTCGGGGCAACATTCGTGACAAGAAGGCCGAGCTGTTGGCGCAGGCGTGCCAGGGCCTGGCTTTCAGCATCGTTCAAGTCGTCTTCATCTGCTTCCGTACGGAAGGCGGCGGAGAGTAGGTTGGACACGACGTTGGTGTGTCGTTGTAGCTCGGTGATGAGCGTGTCGTGACGCGCGAGCCTTGAATCATGCTGACTTAGCCACGCGCTGTGACGTTCCAGCATGCCAGCCATAATCTGGCTGGCGGTCCGAATCGTATCCACCCGGGCGTTAGTAGTAGCAATTTTGCCTTCGATTTGCTCCCGAACCCCGCCGTTCCATCGCATGTTGATCCATCTTCGGTCGCCATCTTGATATGTGACGAAACCATTTTTCTTCGCGACTTCGACGAATTTGGTATCGTCAAACGTTGTTGTCGTGTTTGATTTGCTGCATTCGAGCGCCGCCACTCGTTGTTTGAGCTCAGTGATTTCTTTTTCCTGAGCTGACACGCGGTTGTTGACGAACCGGATGTCGCCGAGCGTGGCTGGCGTGTTGTTCGGCAGACTGCTCTTGTTCTGCTGAGCAGAGCTGCTGGTGACCATAATAATGATCGCCACCATGAGTGCAATAAGTTGTTTCATTTTTGTTTCCTCACTTTCTGTTTGGTGTTATTCAGAACTCAGAGCGCGCTAGTCGCACTCGTGTCCGCCGAAATTGGTTGCTGCTGTTGCTGTGAATTTGTTGATGGCTGTTGCTGTGTTGCCGCTGGTTGTTGAGGTAGTCCTTGGCTGATGGTTTCATAACCACCGTTAAGTTTCTTACCGAACTTATCCAGCTTATTCTTGGCTTCAGACAAATCAGCCATCCCATCTTCGACACTCGTGATACCACGCTCAATCTGGTCTTCGACCGGATCAAGTTTGACACCGCTGGTGGAGGCATGTGATTTGGAACTTCCACCGAAGAAGAAGATTGAAGCAATGATCAGCACGAGAATGACCCCGCCGACAATCCATCCCCACATCGGAATGTGGAAACGGCGTTGCGGCTCATTCGGATCGGCCGCTGCTGGTGCGAGAGTTTCCGGCGTCGTAGCTGAGCCTGGGATTGCCGATGCGGCAGGCGCGCTTGGTGCTACAAAGCTCAGTTGAGCCTCAACCGTGACGCCTTGCACTTGAATCGTATCCGGCACAGTGGTCTTTACGACCAAATTCGCCGGGAATGTTGTGGTATGTTGTGGCATATATCCTCCTTAGGACATATGTGTTTTAGTCTGTTTCATCACTAGAACTCACTAGTCATGACATAACTAAAACGGTTCACGTTAATTGAGCACATAGGGGCCCGTACCAGAGGGAGTTATCGCTCGAGTGTGCACCTCAAGCGCCTCAGGCACGAGCTTTTATCAGTATTAATTACTTATTATTTCGCGAATTGTGAAGCTGCAAGCTAAAAAAGATTAACGTACTATAGTAGCAAAACTGCGTAATTTGTCAAGTTTTCCAGCCTCATCTGCTGGCAGATGGAGATAGTCGAATTTTGGTTAATAAAAAAGCAGGGTTGGAAGTATCATTGATAATTCCTGCCCTGCGAGTTTCGATTGTGCGGCGAGTTTGTTTTAGAATGGCATTTTGATGCCGATGCGTGTCACATAACCTGTGGCCCGATCGTTACCGACATCCGTTCTGAACCATCCAATGGCTGGCCCAAAGATGAAACTCAGCAACATTTCCTGTTGCCGGAATTTTATCAATCGTACCAGTGCCTCAGCCGCCACATAGCCGGCGTAGGCCTTTTCCTGCGTCCGGTAGGACAGATCGATGCCTACATTGGCGCGCAGATGAAACTCATCTCTGCCATCCATGTCACCCAGGACAATGAACGATATCTCACCCAAAGCCCCGTAGCCGCGGCCGTCTTCGTGAATGAACCCTCCACCGCGGAATTTTCCACGTTGGTGAGGAATACTCTCCACGATTCCGATCGAGTGCACAATAACACTGTGCGCTTTGCCGTTCAGTTCAAACTGGTGAAAGGCTACATAGGTAGCTGGCCACACCTGATTCGGCTGAGCGCTGACGGGGGAGATCAAAAGACTGCTAAGCATCAGCAGACACAGAACAAACGTTGTTGTTTTCATCTTGTTGCCTCTTTGAGAAGTTATTGGAAAGTGCGATTTTATTATCTAGATTGACACACTACCTTACTACTTATTAGGCATTATTGTCAATAGCTAACAGCTTAAGCTTTGGCTAAATCAACATAAGCCATTATCATATAGACATGCCACAACTAACCCAAAATAAGCGCGCCTACTACGACTATAACATCCTCCAAAAATACGAGGCTGGGTTAGTGCTGACCGGACCGGAGGTAAAATCAGCCAAACAGGGGCAGGTGGTGTTGCAAGGCGCTTACCTTATACCCAAGGGCAGTGAGCTGTGGCTAACCGGTTGTTCCATCGCGCCTTACTCGCCGGCTCGTGGCGTGCAAGAAGGCTATGACGCCCGGCGTGATCGTAAGCTGCTGTTGAAGGCCAGCGAGCTTCAATACCTCTTAGGAAAAATGCGCGAGCCAGGCTTGACATTAGTGCCACTTTCTCTGTATACTTCGCACAGGTTTATAAAGTTGGAATTTGCTTTGGCGCGCGGTAAAACCAAGTATGATAAGCGTACCGCCATACGTAAGCGCGAAGTAGCCCGCGAGATTCGCAGCTCTTTAACACGTCATCATTAGACAACCCCCGCTAATAGCTAGTGGCTAATAGCTAGTGGCTAATAGCAGGGGGTGTTTACACTTCGATAGCTTGAGACAAGCTATTTTGAGCAGGCCGAAGTTGACCGCCTTCGTTAAAAAACGGTCACCACACAAATGCCAAGTCATTTGTTGCCAAGGCTCGCGAAGCTTTTGCTTCTCTGAGTTTTGCACCCGCGTTCGCTTAATACCGAACGCCGTCCTAAGGAACAAAGCTTGATAGTTCCCTCAGGGCGTTATTTATCAAGCTTAGACTAAACAATCGTTCCGCTGTTTAGCCGACATTACAGGAACAACCTCTGGCGGACTTTTGTATGGCTTGATCCGCTCGTTGTATTACAGCCATGCTGAGCCTGGATCCCAAGATAGTGAGCTGAGCTAGACACGGGTGCAAACCCCGTCACCTCCACCATTAAATTCCGCTAGACGGAATTTAGTCGGCTCGCCAAAAAAAATTGTTTGGCACGGCCTAATTTTTAATCGCACTTAAGTTGAACAACCGACCGCGCTATCGCGTTAATCAATACATACGTATCTCCGAGGTTGAACTCATAGATGAGTTTGGCAAACCGCGGGGCGTAGTGTCGACTTTTGAAGCCTTGCGCATGGCACAGGAGGCCGGCCTTGATTTGGTGGAGGTTAACCCGTCGGTTAAGCCGCCTATCGCCAAGATAATGAATTATGGCCAGTTTCAGTACAAGCAGCAGAAGCTGGCGCAAGCTCAACGCGTGAAGGCCAAAAAAATAGAAACCAAAGGCGTGCGTTTATCACTTAAAATAGGGGAGCACGATAAGGAAGTGCGACGCAGACAAGCTGAAAAATTTTTAAGCGAAGGGCATCACGTGCGCTTGGAAATGGTGTTACGCGGTCGCGAACGGGCTTACGGTGACAACGCCCGGCTCATTATGGAAAAATTCGCTCATGATTTTGGGGAAGGCATAGTAATCGACGTGCCGTTTTCACGTCAGGGTGGGCGAGTCAGTTTGCAAATCAGTCGGAAAAAAGTTTAAACGAATCGTGAATCAAGAATCGTGCGGTAATAGTTTACTTCACAGTTCTCGATTCATAATTCTTGAGTCTCTAAATGTATGAAAGTGAAAACTCACAAAGCCACCGCTAAGCGGTTTCGTGTTACATCCTCTGGTAAGCTGATGAAGCGCACCGCCGGCCAGGATCATTTTAATTCCCGCGAATCAGGCAACACCACGCGCAGTAAGCGTCGCGACTCGGAGATTGCCAAGGTTAACGTGCCTGCTATTCGCAAATTGATCCCCAATTAGTTTAATTATAAATAATTGTAATTCTATTTTATGGCACGAGTTAAACGAGGCGTCATGCACGCCAAGCGCCGCAGTTATTTGCTCAAGCGTACCAAGGGTTATAAGTGGGGCCGCAAAAGCAAAATTAAATTAGCCAGAACAGCCGTCCACAAAGCCGGTCAGCACGCTTTTGCTCACCGTCGCGACAAGAAGTCTAACTTCCGCCGACTTTGGAATATACAGCTTAACGCCGCTGTTCGTGAATATGGTTTGAGCTACAGCCGATTTATCGACGCTTTGAAAAAGTCTAAAGTCGAATTAGATCGTAAGGTTTTAACGCAATTGGCCAGGGAGTATCCAGCCGTGTTTAAGAAGCTGGTGGAAGCGGTCAAGAAATCGTAATTCCTGAAGTAACGATAGATTATTAATCACCTCGGTTTTAAACCGAGGTGATTTTATTTGACAGGTAGCGGAGTGGCGAAAAAATTTATTAACCTATATACTAAAAGACACTATGCTGATTTTAAAATTACAAACTGAATTGCTGAAAATAGCCCAAGAGCATTATCAGTTGACCAGCCAAGATGTGGAGCTGACGCCGACCAGAGATTTAGCGCACGGTGATTACACCACCAACGCGGCTTTGCGAGTGGCGAGTCGTTGGGGGGTGCCGCCCCGTCAGGCCGCGGAAGTGCTGTTGGATCAGCTAAAGATTTCCAAAACCGTTAACGCTTTGTGCAGTCGGGTAGAGGTAGCTGGTCCGGGCTTTATAAACTTTTGGTTAAAACACAGCTGGTTGATTGGTCATTTGTCTGAATTCACCAATCCTAAGGATAGGGCCGTGGCCCGTGGCCAGCGCGTGTTGGTGGATTATTCCTCGCCTAACATTGCCAAGCCTATGCATATCGGGCATATTCGTTCCACTATTATCGGCCAGGCTTTGGTTAATATGTACCAGGCTTTGGGCGCCAAAGTGGTAGGGGTGAATCATTTGGGTGATTGGGGTACGCAATTTGGCAAGCTGATAGCCGCTTTCAAGTTGTGGGGTAACCGCGCCGCCTTGCACAAACAGCCGATAGAAGAAATGCTTAAATTGTACGTAAAATTTCATGAGGTGGCAGTGGAGCAGCCGGAGCTGGAAAAAAACGGTCAGGAAGAATTTCGCAAATTGGAGCAAGGCGACCGGGCTAATCGCGCTCTTTGGAATTGGTTTAAACGTGAAAGCCTGCGTGAGTTCAACGCCCTGTATAAACGTTTGGGCGTGAAGTTTACTTATATCACCGGCGAGAGTTTTTACGAACC
>Ga0172379_10006974_pt1 | contig 14873 bp, 14 predicted proteins | sample GrowelOW334metaG_FD_119756 | JGI IMG/M metagenome (GOLD analysis project Ga0172379, IMG submission 119756) | Groundwater microbial communities from an aquifer near a municipal landfill in Southern Ontario, Canada - Groundwater well OW334 metaG | ecosystem: Environmental > Aquatic > Deep...
CGACCCTCTGCGGGATCATGGTGACCATCACCGTCCCCTGGATGAGCTCGCGCATGTTCAACGATTTCAAATTCGAAAGAATGCTCATGCTGTACGGAGTATCGACAGGCACGCTTTCCACGGGGCTTGCCCTGCTCAGGGTTATGGATCCGGAGTTCAAGACGAAGGTATCTTCCGATTACATGCTTTCCGCGGGACTGACCTTCATCCTTGTCATACCTTTTATCCTTTCGATCAATTTGCCCGCGAAGGCTTACGTAACGGGATCGATGTCGTACTATTGGCTGATGATGGGGGTCGCGGCCTTATATCTACTCTATGTGCTCGTCTCCTACGCCATACTCGCGAAGAAAAAAAGCTTCGCCAAGCCTTTGAGCCTCTGGTACAAGGACTGACAAGCCGGCGGCGAGGCGGGGAACTCAGTTTCCCCGCCTCAGGGCTATGAGTTGTTCCAGCGCCGTCGCATATTTATAGCCTGAAGCTTTTTTATCGCCGAAACGAGCCCTATAGACCGTCATTCCCACATAAAACTCCAAAAAATTCCATTTCAGCACTCCCGGCCCCTCGATTTCCTGGAGATCGAAAGCGATCGGGCGGCCTTTCTCCGGCCACAGCGTAAGACTGTCGGAACTGAGGGTAAGCCTGCCATAGCCCAGGGATCGCATCGTGTCCATGCGCTTGCCTTTCAAGAGCCTCACCCCTTCATCGGTGAACAATGGCCTTCCTGGCGCCTTGAGGAAATCCCTGGCGATGAGGGTATTGAGATGCGAACGCTGCCAACTGTCCCATTCCTGAATGGAAGGGAAGATGATCTCCTTTGCGCCAAGGCTGAGAGCGCCATAGAGGGGAAGGGGGCTGTCACCGGCTTCCTGCAGACGGAAGCTTCCGTCTTCCCCATACTCCGCCGAAAAACCACATTTGGAGCAGGAGATCACCTCATTCTTGGAATTCATCGTATGAAGCGCCCCGCAGGCCGGACAGGCGAAAAGCGCGAGCTCGAGGCATTCGGCGCGCCGAGGATGGCTGAACCGCCTTCCATTCGCCCTGGCCCATGATGGATCATTGTGGGATATCGCGGCGTTCAATGCCACGTCGATCTGCTCGACGCTCATGCTCTTTAAAGCTTGGGGCGTGAAAAGCATGCTGAATTCTATTTCCATCCCGCCATTGCGCCTCGTGTAAGCCCATCGCGGTTTCGTCATATAAGCGCCTCGCGATACGGCGCAAATGACTGGAGCCTTTAAAAGCTTGATGAGTTTTGCCGTCGACCCAAAAGCCGGCATCGACGCCCCATCCCAGGTCGATTGCCCTTCGGGGTAAAACCCTACGACGCCCTTCTTCTTCCGTATGAACTCGACAATCCAGTTCACCGTTTCTATGTCGGGTATCACTTTCGATTTGGGAATGGAACCGACCAGCTTTATGAGCAGGAAACGCATCAATGGGTTGCGCATGTTGCCGTCGCTCGCGACCCAATGAATGGGGTGGGGCACGAAATAGTTCGTCAGAAAGGGATCCAGGAGGGTGGAATGATTCCCGACAAGGATGAAGGGAGGCTTCAGCGTCTTGAACATATCCAGACCTATGCCCCGGGTTTTATACACGCTTGTTATATACGCCGCGTAGGTATGGCGGAGTAGCCAGGTGAAAAAGCGTGTGCTGGTCGGGCGATATCGTCGTGCGCTGATCATGGTTTCCTCGCTGGCTTGAAGTATGGAAGAAATTTTTGCCTGCCGCAACCGGGGGCGCGGTTTCCTTCCGCCGAGGCTGTATCGATGGCGCCTTGGGCAGGGGATAGGGCGGGAAGGGCCGCATTTGACTGAAGCCGGGCTTTTTGGCTATTCTTGCTTAACAAAGCAGGTACCATGGATTTCGACAAAATATTGCGCCAATGGGAAGAAAGCCAAAAGCAAGGCGCCAAGAAAAAGAATACTCAACAGGGGCCAGGCAAAAAAGCCAATGCCCCGGGAGTCGCGGGCAAGAAGACCGAGGGTTCGGAATCGGATCCCGCCTCCGAAAGAAAATCCGCGGCGGCGGCTCGGCCCGCGGCAAGCACGGCGGATTACCTGAACCACTGGATGACGATGCACGGAGTACCCGACAAGGATGAGGCCGGGGCATCGGAAGGCGACGACAAGCGAAGCCGAATCGAGGAGGCTGAGCGTCTGCGGCATATGCGCCCGCAGGCGATCCTTGATCTGCATGGGAAGACGGCGGCTGAGGCTGAGTCGCTCGTGACGGACTTTCTGCTTGGGAGTAGCCGTTCGGGCTTAGAGAAGGTGCTTGTCATTCATGGAAAAGGCCTGCATTCGGCGGGCGAGCCGGTGATGGCGGAAATCGTGAGAAAGGCGCTCGAAGCCAATAGTCTCGCTGGAAGTTTTGGACCCGCCGACCGGAATCAGGGTGGGCGGGGCGCAACGTGGGTGAGAATCAGGAAACGGGATTATTTTTCGCGATAAATGATTCTGCCGCGGGAGAGGTCGTAGGGGGAAAGCCCGACGCGGACTTTGTCGCCTGGAACGATTCGGATATAGTGTTTTCGCATTTTGCCCGAAAGGTGGGCGAGGATTATATGGCCGTTTTGCAGCTCGACCCTGAACATGGTATTGGGGAGAGCTTCGCGAACGATTCCCTCCACCTCTATGGCTTCTTCTTTCGCCACGTCAACTCCTTGGATTGGTAGGCCGCCAATTTTTCTGATTGGTACTTGCGCCCAGGAAATATATGAAATAGTATGTACCGCCGTGATGAATGTCAACATGGGCGGGACCCATCGGGAAGCATGTCTTGACATTTTGCCGTATTTGGCGCATTGTGCGCATCCAAAATTCATGAATCGCGCTGAAAAATTGCCTTGTTTGGGGGAGCCTGATGGATACAACCTTTACCGAACAGATGCGGGAATTGCTCATCTCGCAAAAACGGGAGATTCTCGAAGCTCTCGCCGCGACGAATGAGGAGTTCCGCGCTATCGTCGCCGAAATGGATCCAAAGGACGTGGCCGATGTCGCTTCGGATGATATCGACCGAAAAATGATAGAAGCCCTCGGTTCCCAGGATATCAAGCGGCTTAAAGCCATCGACGCCGCGCTTACGCGTATCAGCCAGGGGCGATATGGGCTCTGCATGTCCTGCGGCAAGAAAATTCCCCAGGAAAGGCTCGGCGCCATTCCCTACGCGGTGCTTTGCATCGAGTGCCAGAAAAGCGAGGAAAGGCGCAACCGCTGAAAAAGCCTTCCGTTTCCCGTAATGGAACATTGATGCGGAGCGGCGATTGCCGCCCCGCTTTTTTATGCCCAGGCGGCTCTTCCCTCAGGCTCGGCCGGCTCCGGATTCACCCTTGCCCGCCGTAGCGCGAACGCCGGCTTCCTCGACCCCGATTTCCTTCCACGCGCGCGCGGCGTCCAGATACCAGAGACTCTTGTACCCGGCTTGTTTGGCCGCTTCGACGGCGGCGCCTTGGTACGCGCCCAGGTGGGCGGGGGCGTGGGCGTCGTCGCCGATCGTCAGGCGCAGGCCGGACTCCCTCATGTGTTTCAAGATCGCGGCGGAGGGATAGGTTGAATCCGTTTTGCCCCGGGCGAGCCCGCCCGTGTTGATCTCGGCGATGCAATTCAATTCCGCGGCCCTGTCAACGGCCGCGAAGGCCGCGTCGCGATAGTCCTTGGCCGTTTCGTCGAACCATTTGCCTTTCGCGTTGTTTTTTTTGACCAAGTCGAAATGGCCGATGATGTCGAAGCCGCCATTTTCTATCATGGCGATAAGATTCGCGTAGTATTGCTTCCAGATGATCGAGGCGTCTCCCCCGACCGCGCTGGAGATATGGTGGGCGAATTTTTCATCGGACTCGTCGACCGTGAATTCGTCCCCGGAGAGCCCCGTGACGAAGTGCACCGAGCCCAGCCTGAAATCGGGGGAAATGACGTCGTAGACCTTGTCCTTGGGAGTGGCGACGTTCGCGATGTAGTCGATTTCCAGGCCAAGCAAGATCGTCATGCCCCGGGGGGCCCATTGCGCCGCCAGGGAACGAACCGTCTCGGCATAATCCCCGAGCCGCGGCCATTTGAGATTCCAGGTGGTATCGAAGGGGAGGGGCGCGTGGGAGGAAAAGCCGAGCAAGGAATAGCCCGCCTCGAAGGCCGCTTCGGCCATGGTGGAAGCCTTGGCCCTTCCGTCGCAGAATTCCGTATGTGTGTGATAGCTGAATAGCATGGCCTAACAATAGCGGAAACACCAAGGCAGGGACTAGTACGGGCGCTTGACTGTCCTCTCTCACGCCATTTACTATCAATAAATAATGGAGATCGAAAAACCCTTCGCCGCGAATGCCGGCTCTGACCTCGACTCGGCGCGGCGGGGCGCCGGCATGGAGCCAAGCCCTGGAGGACGGAGCGGCGATAGCTTCACGAATCTCGTGAAGGCTCTCCCCGATATCGTCTACGCTCTGGACGCCGCCGGCCATTTCGTCTACCTCAACGACGCGGCGCGAAGCCTCGGTTACGAGCCCGATGCCCTCCTCGGCAAGCATTTTACGGAAATCATCCATCGGGACGATAGGCTCGCGGTTTCCCGCGAGGCCGTGCTCGCCCGAATACGTTCACAGGAGGCTTTCCCCGAAACGCCCCCCAAGCTTTTCGACGAGCGCCGATCAGGCCAAAGGATGACGCGCGAGCTGGAGGTCCGGCTTCTGCACGGGAAAACGGGGGAAATCGTCTATGCCTCCGTCAACGCCTATGGCGAGCCGGTAACGGATCCCGCGCTTCATTCGATGTTCAAGACCGAGGGTACGGTGACGATGGGCGTCATCCACGATATCACCGCCGCGCGCCTCTATCAAAAGAGCCTGGAGGAGAATCTCGCCTCCAAGGAGATATTGCTCAAGGAAATCCACCATCGCGTGCGCGACAATCTTCAGGTTATCGCGAGCCTTGCCCATTTGAGGGAGATGGAGGTCAGCGAAGAAAGCGCGAAGCGCTCCCTTTCCGAGCTCATCGCCCAGATAAAGTCCATCGCCATCATCCACGAGGCCCTCTACCAGTCCGAGGATACGCACGGCGTTTCAGCCAGGGACTATTTCGAGCGCTTCGCCCAGCTCATGGCCCAAACCTACGGGCATATCGGCTCGCCCGTGAGCCTTGTCGTGGAGGCGGAGGATAAGCTTCTCGACGCGGGCAAGCTTTCCTACCTGGCCATGGTGGCGGGCGAGCTGGTTTCGAATGCGTACAGGCACGCTTTCCCGGATGAAAGGCCAGGCACGATCACCATCGTTTTCGCCTGTTTTAGCGATAGGATGGAACTTTCGGTGACGGACGATGGCATAGGCCTTCCCCAGGGCCTTGACGCGAAAGCGGGGCTCGGCCTGGAAATTGTGGAAGCCTTGGCGCGCCAGCTCGGGGGAAGCATCGAAATGCGCTATGGTGGCGGAGCTTCGGTGAAGCTCATCATTCCGGAATAAGGGCTTGGTTCTTGAAAATATTTATATATAGTATTATTTATATATAGTAATCATAAATTTAGCCCGTGAAAGGAATGGGCATAGGGGCAAGGAGTTGAAAGGCATGAAATCCAGCTATGAATTGATCATCATCGGGGCGGGGCCGGCCGGATTGGCGGCGGCGCAGTATGGAGCCCGAGCTAATCTAGAAACCCTCGTCATCGAGGAGATGGCGCCGGGCGGCCAGACCTTGCTCATCGATCAGCTGGAAAACTATCCAGGCATCCTCGAGCCCGTCTCCGGCTATGACCTGGCCGAAACCATGCGCGTTCAGGCGGAGCGCTTCGGCGCTGAATTCACCTCGAGCTCGGTGGAAAAAATAGAAAAGCGCGGTACTGGCTTTTCGATCAAGACCTCGGATGGCATCTTCGAGGCTGAAGCCGTCATCATCGCCACGGGGGCCAAACATCGCCGCCTCGGCGTTCCCGGCGAGGAAGAATTCATCGGAAAGGGGGTATCGTACTGCGCCACCTGCGATGGACCTTTCTTCAAAGGCAAGAAGATGCTGATTGTCGGAGGGGGAGACTCGGCCTGCGATGAGGCGATGTACCTTTCCAAACTTTCCGACACTATCGTCATGATCCACCGCAGGGATCGCTTTCGCGCGCAGAAGGCCCTCGCCGAGCGGGTGCTTTCGAATCCGAACATCAATGTGCGCTTCAATACCGTGGCGACAAAAATCTCGGGCTCCAAGAAACTGGAGTCCGTGACGCTCAAGGATGTGGCGACGGGCGAAACGCGCGACGAGGCGTTCGACGCGGTTTTCGTCTTCGTTGGATCGGACCCCAACACCTCTATCGTCCCCGACGTGGCGAAGGATGAGACGAACTCGATCATAGCCGACGAACGAATGGCGACGAGCGTCCCGGGGCTTTTCGCCGCCGGCGATGTTCGCGTTTCGCCCTTCAGGCAGATCATCACGGCATGCTCGGACGGCGCGATCGCAGCGCACGCCGCTTCGCAGTATATCGATGAGACGCGGGGGGCGGCCTATCGCTAGGATGAGGAAGGTGGCGGCTTTCATCATCCTCGCCGCTATCGCCATCCCCCTCTTCGCGGCGGGTTCCGGCACGAGCCCCTTGGCCCGTGATTTCTGGAGCCAGCCCGACCTTTCCCCCTATCCCGCCTTCCTCCGGGAAAGCTGGGCCGCCTCCATCGCCGCTTCCTACGTGTCGGCGTTGAAGGATGAGGAACTGCTTTCCCAAGTGCTCATGGTAGGCTATGCCGGTTCCAGCCCCTCCTCCTCCCTCATGCGCTGGGTGGAAACCTGGGGCATAGGCGGCGTCAAGATTTTCGGCTGGAACGCGGAGGACACGACTGCTCTCGCTGACGCTATCGCCACGCTTCAAAAAAAAGCCTTGGCAAGAAAACCCTCGATCCCTCTTCTTTTCGCCACCGATCAGGAAGGCGGCTGGATTCGCCACGTTAAGGGGAGAACTTCGGAATCGCCGGGCAATATGGCCATTGGCGCGACAGGCTCCGATCGCGACGCGTATCGCGCGGGGTATTTTATCGGCAAGGAACTGAGGGCGCTCGGCATCACGATGAATTTCGCTCCCGACATCGATATCGCCACGAATCCCGACAGCACGATCATAGGCCCCCGCGCTTTCTCCGACGATCCGACTCTCGTCGCCAGGCTTGGCATGGCCTTCGCGCGGGGTTCTCTGGCCGCGGGCGTCATCCCCACGGCGAAACATTATCCCGGGCATGGAGCGACGCCCAAGGATTCCCATGGCTCCCTCCCCGTCATCGATATCGATGAAGCCACCTTCCTCAAACGCGAGCTCCTGCCCTTCGCCAGCCTCGCGCGCGAAGGCGTTCCGGCGATCATGAGCGGCCATCTCGCTTTCCCCCGGATCACGGGCACGCTGGAAGCCGCCTCGCTCTCGAGGACGATGATCGAGGGGTATCTGCGAGGCAAGCTCCGCTATAAGGGCCTCGTCATCACGGATGATCTTTATATGACCGGCGCCCTGGGATCCGACTCCATCCTGGATACCTGCGTAAAAGCCCTGATGGCGGGCAATGACATGATACTGCTCTCATCCGCTCCCGATCTGGATGGAGCCTTATGGAAAGGCCTGCTTGCGCGCTACCGGGATGAGGCGCCTTTCAGGGAAAGGGTGAGAGAGGCGGCTGGCCGCGTTCTGGCCATGAAGCTCGGGTATCTCCGCCCTCTGGGCGAAAAGGGCCTCGTGCCCGATGCCGCGGCGGTCGCCCGGCTGCTTCCCGATCCAGAAGCCCAGGCCTTTTTCAGGGATCTCGCCAGGCGAAGCGTTTCCCTTGTCGGAGCGGGGGGCTCTCTTCCCTTCCTGCCCAAAGGCAAGGTGATGATAGCCGGGCCTTTCGGTACCTTCGTGTCCATCGGCAGGGCGAAATATCCTAATTCCGCTTCCTTCCAATTTTCCTACCGACCTGAAAACTCGGCTTCGCGCGAGGAGCTCGATAATTTCAAAGCGAGCCTGGCGGGCTGCGATGCGGCCATCGTCTGCGTGGCGAACAGGGCCGGGCTGCAATTCGCCACGATCGCGCATGACGCGGGGCTGAAGGTGGCCATTGTCTCCGTCCTCTCGCCGGTTCACGCGGGACATTCCTCCTGGGCTTCGGCCATCGTGGCCGTTTATCATTACGCGTCCATCTGCCTCGAGGCGGGTTTCGATGCTTTGCTGGGGAAGATTCCAGCCTCCGGACACGTTCCTCTCGCCGCCAAGACACTGCAATGAGCGACGCGCGGGGCGAACCCTCAAGGAGAGGATGGACCAGACCGACTCCCGAATATTCGGGGGCTCTCTTCACATTTTTAAAGGCTGAGGAATATCGTTGCGTCGCTCTTTCGGAGCGCATGAAACCTTGGGCGGATCCCGGCGCCGCGGGTATTCGCTTCCGCGGTCTGGAGGGAGACAAGCCTTGGATTCATCGCGGCGGCCTTTCGCCTCACTCCGCCGGCCCGGGGGGAGATCCCGGGACTATCGACGGCGCGGCCCTGTTGCGGCCCGACGGAAGGGGACTCTGCATTTTGCCGGGAACCGATGAGGGCCTTCGCGGGTTCATCTCCGTCGCAGAAGCCAATGGCTCCTTATCTTCCTTGATTGGCCCCGGGGAAGCTCTGGACAAGGTCGCGATGATGCTTGAGGTCAAGCCCATCGAAATGAAGAAGTATCTCCTGATGCGGTTTCAGGCGCCTGCCTCGCCCGGCGCCCTTCCTGAGCGCCTCAGCCTTGGCGCGAAACCTTTGGCCCTAAAAGGCGAATTCGAAATAAGGCGCGCCACCATCAAGGATTTCCCGAAACTCTGTTCCTTGCATGAAGCCTATGAAAGGGAAGAAATCGGGAGCCGCGAGCCGCTTTTCGCCGCGTCGCTACCCGAAAGGATCATAAGGATTCTGCGAAAGCAGCTCGCGGTGGTGGCGATAATCGACGGAACAATCGTGGGAAAGGCCAACACGAATGCCCGGGGTTTGGGAATCGATCAGCTCGGGGGAGTCTATGTCAGCCCGGAAGCGCGGCGCCGCGGCCTTGGATTCTTGATGGTGGAAAGCCTCCTCTCCCATTTGACATCGCTTGGGCGGGGCGTCTGTCTCTACGTACGGCCCGAAAACGAGGCGGCCCGGCGGCTGTACATCAAGCTTGGCTTTTTTGAGGCGGGCACCTATGCCGCATATCGTTTTCATTGAATCCGGCTCGCCGGGGAGGAAGGCGCTGTGATGGGCAAGGTTTTGAGGAAAGCGGATCTTCTCGGCTTCGATATTCCGTTGCGGGAAATCTGTGGCATCGATGAGGCGGGAAGAGGCCCCCTGGCTGGCCCCGTTTGCGCCGCGGCCGTCATCCTTCCCTCGGATTTCCCCTGCGGGATGCTGGACGACTCGAAAGCCATGAGCCCGTCCCGAAGGGAGAAGGCGTATGCGGCCATAACCAGCGCCGCCCTCGATTGGGCCGTGGGCTGGGCTACTTGGGAAGAAATTGGCCGCGCTAATATTCTGCGAGCAAGTCTCCTCGCCATGAAGCGGGCATACGACGCGCTGTCGATAGAACCGCGGATAGTCTTTGTCGACGGGAACAGGATGCCGCCCCTTGGTCGCGATGCCTATCCCCTGATCAAAGGGGACAGCCTCTTGCCCTCGATCATGGCCGCATCCATCCTGGCCAAGGTCGCGCGCGACCGGCTTATGGAGCGGTTGGACAGGATTGAGCCCGAATATGGTTTCGCCCGACACAAGGGATATCCAACGAAGGCGCATAAGGAAGCGATAAAAAAAACCGGGCTCTCGCTCTGGGCGAGACCCGGATTCAATGTCGAATAAAAAGGGCGAGGAAGGGTTAGTCCGCCGCGTCCGGTTTCTTGGCCTTGCGCACGACGATTCTCTTGACGGGCCTTTCGGTGCCGCGGCTTCCCGTTGAGGGGGCTTTGCCCGCGCGTTCCGGGGATCTGGTTCCGGGAGCCGCGCTGCGGCTCGAGGGTCCGCCCGGCCGGCTTGAGGGAGCGGAACTCCTGGCGGAGGGGGCGCCTGTTCGGCTGGAGGGAGACCCTGTCCTTACGACGGCTCTCCGGCGGGGATCGGCTCCACCATGCTCGCGGAAGCTTGAGGAGCGAGCTTCGTGGCCGCTCTCCGGGTCGCGACGCGGGCGGGATTCCTCGCTTCTGCGGGGGCGTTCCACCTCATCGGCGTCCGCCCTGTTATAGGCGGTCGGATCGGGGGCTACTTTTATGCCGGTCTTGTCGATGTATTTTAAAGCGGATTGGAATGATTTGAGGAATCCGTCCATCTGTTCGCCGAAAATGACGATGGAACGTCGGTCGAAGCTCTCGCCTTCGCTTGGCTTGCTCTCGACGATGCTCAGGAACACATCGCCGTTCCTGTTCTGCTTGACATTAAAAAAATATGTCCTGCTGTCGCAGGCAAATCTCGTCGAAAAAAGCTCTCCGCGAATACCCATCCTGACTCCTTGTCCGCCTCGTCATGGTACACGATGGCGGGACTTTGCACAAGACGCGCGTTTCCGGCCTTCGGCAGAGCCAGGCATAGCCTGGCTGGGCGGATCATTCATCCGCGGCGGCGACCATTCCCGCCTGCCAGGCGAGGAGATATTCTTCATCGGCTTGGCCGCCGCCCTCGATATCGGCCATGATCCTGAACACTGGCTCGGTGCCTGAACCCCGCATCCAGAGGAAGGCCTTGGGCGCTCCATCGGCCGCTTCGAGGACGATGCGCAGGCCGCCCTGGCCCGAAGCTCCGAAATCAGCGCCGATCGCCCTTTCCTCGGTGCCGTTCGTCGCGAAGGCTTTCCAGGCGACGATGCCGAATCGCCGTTCGAGCTCTGGCCTGATCCGTTCCCACTCCCTCGCGAAAATGGCCGCGTATCTGGCTTTGAGCGCGACCTTGTCCGCGGAGCGAACGCGGAGGGCCGCCCGCTCTTCGAAAACGCTCGTCGTGACCCAGGCGGGGAGGGTGGCGATGATGTCGGCGAGGTCATAGTCCTGCCTGTAGGCCGATTCCTGGCCACAGGCTTTCAGCCAGACTCGATAGAGATTGGGGACCCCGACTTCGTCGGGAAGACGGAGCAATCGTATCATCGCGCCGAGGGTGGAGAGGGGATCCCTCACCTTGGACGGGTGGGTGATGTTGCCTCCGTTCGAGCCTTCGCCCAGGATGCGCACGGTCCAGCCCTCGGAACGCAGCGTCTCGGCGAGATTGACGACATTCGCTTCCCCCGTTTCGGCCCTGAAGACCTTGGCGCCGAAAAAGCCGGCGATGCGTTCGATGCGCATGCTGGTGGCGTCGTTCACGACAACGGCGAGCCGGGCGGATTTCCCCGACCTCCCATGATGGGCAAGCTCGGCCAGGCAGGAGAGCGAGAACACTTCCTGGGCTTCCAAGACCCTGGCCTTTCCCAAGGCTTTATCGTAGAAGACCAGATTGCCTCGATCGCCATCGCAATCGGGCACGTAGCCGAGTTGGAAACAGGGATCGGCCGCGTGGGCCTCGCCCAAGAGGCGAACGCAGAGCGAAAGCGATTTTCCCTCGGGAACGATGCGGTGGCCAAAAAGCCTTGGCTGATCGTTGTAGAATTTTGCGCGGATCGAAAGACCCTCAAAAAAGTCCTTGTCGATGGATACCGACCTCGCCGATCCGTTGAGTTCCGCGACGATCCCAAGCGGGCGCTTGCCGCATGCCTCGGCGAGCGTATCGAGGTAGGCCGATTGGTCATCCATCTCGGATTCCCCGGTAATGACTTCCTGGGCAAACAGGGTATAATCGGAAAGCGAGTGACGCTTCCATGTCGTGCAGGCTTCGAAACATGCGGCGATGTCTTCCTGTCGAGCCGCCTCAACGAGATTGAACGCGTCCAGGGCGGGATTCGCGACGTCGATCGCCGCCTTGAATCCGGCGATGAGCGGGGCTATCTGGGTCGCGCTCATGACCCCGCCCGTCCCCATTCCGAACTTGACGCCATTGTGTCCCGGCGGGTTATGGCTCGCGGAAATATAGGCGAAGCCGGAGATATGGCGGGGATCATCGGCCGGCAAGGTTCCATCCTTTCCGGCGGCCGCCATGATTTCCGGAGCCGGCACGATGAAGCTGTACCTGACATCGATCCCCATGCCGAGCAGAACCCTCGCGAAAATGTCGGCGATGACCGGACCGGTGGGGCGCGAATCTATCCCGAGGAGAATTGATGGCTTCGCGGGGCCCCCCTTCAGCTCGGATTCGAGGATGAATCGGCCGAAGGTCGCTGCCATAAGCGCCGCTATGACCGAATCAGCCTTCGATATCCGAATCGAGAGGGAATCGTCGGGACTATTGTCGACCGACCAGGAAGCGCGCGGATCTCCCTCGATGGGCGAGGCGAAGACCTTCCTCCAGCCCGAGGCTGAGAGAATGAGGCTGGAGGCCGCGGCCGCGACTTCTGCCTTGGAGGGAAGCTTTGTCGCCTCCAGGGGCGATAGCTCAGGATCCCCAATATCGATACCGGTCGCCGGATGATATATCATGGACACGATTAGCTCCTTTATGGCGCCGTTCTCGAGCGCCCCGCATCTCCACTATACGCCAGACCAAGCCTCCAAATCCATAAAGGCCATTGCGCCTTGGCGGGCAAATCGATATCTTTTTCAGGGTGAACGCCCTCACCTTGCTCAAAAGCCTATCGGCGGGCTTTGTCCCGCTTTTAGCCTACATCGCCGCCGACCTTCTCTTCGGGGAGACCATAGGCCTCTTTGTTGGGCTGGGCATCGGAATCCTCGAATTTATCGTCAATCTCATAAGAGAAAAGAAAGCTGATCTTTTCATCGCCGCCGACACCATTCTCCTGGCGCTGATGGGCGCCCTTTCGCTCGTTCTCCGCAACCAGATATTCTTCCGGCTCAAGCCGGCGATCCTGGAAGGCGTGATGGCCATCGCGATGGGTTTCCTTCTTCTCCTGCCCCGGGACGCGCTGAAGTCCTATATGAGCCATCAAGTCAAAGGCCTCGCGCTGGAAGACAGGACCTTGCCCGTTTTCAGGCGTAGTCTTTTCTTGGTGGAAGCGGTGCTCCTGTTCCACGCGGGGCTGACCGTCTGGGCCGCCTTGGCGGCGAGCACGGCGCTCTGGGGGTTTGTATCGGGAGGACTGCTGTACATTCTGCTCGGCTTTGCCCTTGCCGGTCAGTGGCTGGCTGACCGAGGAAAGGCAAAGGCGGCGCTGCGCGGCGTCGGGAATGCAACCGCGCTCTCAGCCCATCACTGGAGCCTTCTTATCTTCGATGAATCAGGACGGGTCTACGCCGAGAAAACGGCGCTTGCCTTTCCCCCGCCCGAATCCGGCCAGATTGGGGCTCGGTCGGACCCCGGAGCCGCGGTCCCGCTCCCGGAATGCTGGGATTGCCCCGTAAAGGGGAAGGCGAGCGGAAAAGAGGAGATGGAAGCGAGTCTCGGAGGAGCCTTCGCGAAGCTCGGCATAGCGATTCCCTCAGCCATGGGGGCGGGGGTTTCCCTTGCCATCCATCCGGCTTTTATCATGGACGCGGAAGGAAGGATCATATCGCCCCAGGCCATCCGCGACGACGCGTCCATCGGGAGCCTTCTTGCGACGCTCGATCCAGGATCCGCCCTTGTTCTCGCGACGAGCTTGCCGCTCGCCGCCTTTCCCAAGGGCATCGATCCCACGCTCCGACGATTCTGGCCCCTCCCCGATCTGGAGGCGCTGGCCACGATGGGCAAGCTTTCCCCCGGCTTCGCCGCCACCATACGCGCTCTCTCGTCTTTGCGGCACCCTTTACGCGGCGCCGAAGGAGCAAGTATAGTGAACGGCATACATGATGCGGCTGTTTAACGCCTTTTTCTGGCTCCTGCGAGGCGTCAGAGTCTACGCGCTCGTCGGGTCCACCGGAACGGGCAAGAGCTTTCGGGCCAAGCTCGTCGCGCAGAAATACGGCATAGAAATGATCATCGATGACGGACTTCTCATCCGCGGGGACCAGCTGGTCGCGGGCAAGTCCGCCAAGAAGGAAGCCCTCTATCTGGGCGCGGTGAAGACAGCCCTCTTCCATGATAAGGCCCATAGGGACGAAGTGGCCAAGGCGCTCCAGCGGGAGAAGTTCCGGAAGATTCTTATCATCGGCACCAGCGAAAAAATGGTCGCGCGAATATGCGAGCGGCTCCAAATTCCCCAACCCTTCAAGATCATAAAGATCGAAGATATAGCGACCAAGGCGGAGATTGAAAAAGCCATTCAATCACGCCAGATCGAGGGGAAGCACGTTATTCCCGTCCCCGCGCTCGAAATCCGCCGCAATTATCCCTCGATCTTTTACGACAGCGTCCGCGTTTTTCTCAAGCGAAGCTTCGGCGCTGGAGCCTCTCTCCCCAAGATCTACGAGAAGGCCGTGGTCAGGCCGGAATATACGAAACGGGGAAGGGTGGCGATTTCCGAGGCGGCTCTTTCCCAAATGGTCGTCCATTGCGTCGACGAATATGATCCTTCCGTCAAGGTAAAGCGGCTCGCCATTCGGGACGACACCCAGGGATACAGGATCACCGTGGTACTGGAAGTGCCTTATGGCACGAAGATGGCCTCCAACGCCCATGCTTTGCAGGAATATATCGTTGACAACATCGAGCGCTTCACGGGGATCCTCGTGGCGGAAGTGAATATCGTCATCGACAGGCTGACATCAAGGAAAAAGGGCGGCGCCGCGAAAAAGTGAGCCATTTTCACGATTCGAGCGCCAAGCCTGAGGGCGCGCCTGATGGCGTATTGACGACCTTGGCGGAACCGTGTACTATTGCCTTTGTTGCGCGGTGAAAGAGCCTCATTTCGCATCAAACGTATCCAAGGAGAACCGTCGTGCCCTGTGGTAGAAAACGCAAGCTCAAGAAAATAGCGACGCATAAGAGAAA
>Ga0172379_10006975_pt1 | contig 14873 bp, 12 predicted proteins | sample GrowelOW334metaG_FD_119756 | JGI IMG/M metagenome (GOLD analysis project Ga0172379, IMG submission 119756) | Groundwater microbial communities from an aquifer near a municipal landfill in Southern Ontario, Canada - Groundwater well OW334 metaG | ecosystem: Environmental > Aquatic > Deep...
AAAATTGTGGCCGCTGTTTTCCTGCAAGAAAATGATAGTTTTTTTAGAGCGGATGGTTTGCTCCATGATATCCAAGACCGTTCGGGTGACATCTTCGATGCGGATGGTAGTAGATAATTCTTTACTGGCTTCAACTAAAGCGCGGCGATAGTCGATCTGGTTTTGGAAGAGGAAGCGGTCAGTGAGACGGCGCAGGGCTTCCTGGACGTAGCGAGCAAGCAAGACAGATAAAAGGGCGCCGACGGCGGCAATGAAACCGGCGGGAATGCTAAGCCATTCAGCCAGAGGCGGGACAGCGAAGATAAAGATGGCACCGTAGAAAGCGAAGAAGGCACCGAGCAGGATGGAAAAGGAAAGACTGCGGGCGATAGCAGCGCGGATGTCCATGAGACGGTAGCGGACAATGGCGTAGGCGGTGAGGAGAGTAAAAGGCAATGTAAAAATTGGCCCAAATTTATTGAATGCAGAGGTGTTGAAAAAAGCAGTACTAATAAAATTTAGACCAATAAGCAAACTGAACATAATAGCTACGCCAATCAGAAGGTAAGCGTATTGGATGCGTTGTACACCACGTGATTGCCAGTATTTTTTAACTAAAATAAATAGACCCGCCACAGTACTGAAAATGACAACTGGTATGTAAAGTACTAGGCCTAAACCAGGTTTAGGTTGAGGGGCCTGATCTGCAGTGACTGTGATGTCAGGAAATAGGAATGGTGAGAGTGTATTGACCATGGTCAATAAGGTTAAGCCTATAACAATAATCCATTGTTTCTTTGACAGTGAAATAGTTGCCCTAGGAAAGGTATAGGCCAGTAAGAAGAAGAGAACTCCAAGCGGTACTGAAAAGAACATAACAAACCGAACTAACCAAGTGGCTTCAGGGTTAGTATGTGTGTTTACAGCAAAAAAATTGACTGTTGCCCAAAAGGAAAATGTTATACAAAGTAAACTAAATAACTGATGTGTTGCACTTCGTTGGTTCCTTCTGTAGGTTACCAATGCAAGAAAGAGGTTGGTGACGACAGCAATAATAAGAGTCGTGACGTCTAGGATACTATAAACCATAGACTAAGATTACATCATAAGCTGCTCTGGCGGGAGTGTCGTCAACGAGCTATGAACGGTCGTAAGTCTTTATATAACCTTTTACACGGATAATCTTTATCCGCCAATTAGTGTCTGCTTTGTTATCCTGGAGCTCAGACATAGTAGGTACTCTCAAGGCGCTGAAAACGGCACCGTTTAATAAGATTGGCTGCCGCCAATTAGATAAAAATGACATGATCGGAAGATACCACCCCCTATAATCATCAAATTCAATCACATGATCAGCAGCTTTCGTTACAAGCTCTTTGAATTTGTGTTTGTCATTATCGGGAAGATGATGCAGAAATTTACTATAAAAAATTAGGTCGATTATATTGGGTGGAAGAGCAGATAACGTAAATACATCGCTACGAATAAACTGTATTGTGTACGGCTGGTCCGATTGTTTTAATTTGGCAATAAGATCGGACGATAACTCATCCCCTTCATTAAGCAAGTTATCGAAGGGGCGTAAATTGTCGCGAGCCATGGAGAATGCTGCTTCTGAGTTGTCTACTCCTATAAATATAACTGGTACTGGCAAAGGTTTTTCCTTTAAGCGGCTGATAATCTGTTTCTCTATTTCCATTGCCCCACACCCAACATTAATAACAACTAGCGGATGTTTGCTCTGCGCTGATATCTTATGTAACTTCTGTAGCAATGTTTGACGTAAGGGTCCGACTAAGTCAATCATAGGTGACTTTTCAAGCCTGATTAAATTGCGCAATAGATTTTCTTCCCAGGCACCATCATGCAAATGGAAATCAGCCAGTTCCTTTATTTTGGTTTTATCTATAGTGGGATATCTTAATATCAGCCATGGTAGATATGTCCAGACGTGTCTAGCGGCTTCAAAAAACCTAATGTTTTCATCAACGGCATAAGAATGATCCTGATCACAGAGATTCTTGAATTGTCGCAGATCGCTCAATACTAAATCAACAATATCACCCCGCTTTTGGGGAAGTTTATTGGACATCTCGTGTACTTAGCATTAACTGAGTCATGATCTTAGTCTAGCAATAATGCTCGTTTGGACAAATGTGCCTGTGCCAAAAAACTTTATGGATAATCTATTTTTAATTAAACAAAGGAATTCAATTATAAAATGAGAATCAATCACTTTTCTTTGTCCATTTGTGTTTGGCACCGTAAGACTGGAAACGAGCGTCACCGTGGGGATAAAGGCTAATAATGGGAACCGATCTATCGCCTATTCCCTGGTTGACTACGCGATATTCTGAATTAACTTCCATAAGTGTTTCAAAGACTCTTCTTTTCATTTTTTCTGTCATTTGTTTTGATGGATTAGTGCCATTGGAGCACTCGACCTCTATATGCAATCTTTGATCATTATTTTTGTCTAGTTCGGTATACATAATGATTTTTCCCGAACAGTAACGACATAGCCCTTCTTCTTCTAGTGCCTTTTTAATATTCTCGGGGTAAACGTTTGCTCCGTAGACGATGGCTGTTTGGTCGCTTTTACCAAAGACATAGACGAACGGCAAATTCCAGAGCTGATGGTTTTTGGCTATTTCTGCGAAGGATTCCTTGAGCTCAGGAATTTTTTCTTCTATGTCACTGCGAGATAAAATACCGCCGCGATCATGAATATTGTATCTCACCAAGGGTACACCCCCCGTGGCGGTGAAAATAATTTCTTCGCCAACCGTTTCAAAGTATTTATGTTCCGGATGATACTGCAGCAAGGAAGGTAAACGTTCATCGTTGAATATTTTACGCCGCGTTTCCAAATCCTCTGAAATGCGGCGGCGAATGACGATAGAAGCAGTAGTCTCGTGAGCTAAGACAGCAGCGTCGGCTGATCCGTACAGATTCATGAAGTCGTGAACAGGACTGCGGTCACCGGAGAGCTTAGCCACATAGGTGCGCCAAGATTCGTTAAAACCCTCGCCAGCTAAGAGAAACTTTAAATTGATGTCCGGCCAGTTGATGCCCCGATCAGCTCCCTGGTCAATAATTTCTTTAATATAGGGAGGATAACCAGCTAAAACAACCTGGTCATACTGACTGGCGATGTTAGGAATAATGCGCAGGACATCGTCTGGTGAATAGCCAGGAGTAACGACTGTGACCGGATAACCTTTTTCGCTCATATGCAGGACACTATTCATGGTAACGGGTCCAGCAACATACATGCCCATGGCGAAACAAACAATAAACAAGGTTGATTTCTGGTCTAATTCAAAAAAAGAGGTGAGGAATAACTCATGCTCAAGGGCGGTTTCAGCGTCTAATATCTGACCCCTTGGCCAGAAGAATGGCTGGCCAGAAGAACCGGAACTAACCGAGATCATTTGGCTGGACGATATGTTGCCATGCCAGCAGAGCTGGTCGAGCGGATAAACACGCAGATAGTTTTCTTTGTCGACGAGAGGGATTTGTTTGAAATCTGCTATGGTCTTAATTTTGTCCGGTTTGATCTGATTTTTCTGAAGAAAATCTTTATAGGCTGGCACGTACTCAGCGGCGGCATGAAAAAGGGCGAGGGCTCTGGTTTCTCCCCTTTTCTTCCACTCCTCTTCGCTGGTTTCAGATAACTGACGGCGAGCTTTAACGACTGAAAAAGACGTTAATATTTGGTTAACGTCGGCGGTGAGTTGCTGGGAGGCTAGATCGACTCCCCCATTTTTTTTAGGGGCGGGAGGGTAGAGGGGCAGGTTGAATAGCGAGTCACGGTGATTGTTATTAGGACGTCGGAGCCAAGGGATCATATAGTTTTATAGTATATCAAGAGAATAATTGGGGCTATTGATTTGGATTAGAAAAATCTCGTTCCGGGAGACTGCATTAGAAAATGTGATGGCCATTATTGGGCAACTACTATTATTCTTGGATGTTTGTCCTCCTTAGTAATTTGTGTGCTGAAATTAGAATAAATCTTCTTGATGTGCATACCGTTTACCTCTAAGGCGTGTTTTATTTCCTCTAGCGTATATAATTTTTCATGATGAAATTCTTGTCCACTGGGTGTATGGATATTTATATCCCAAAAGGTGCCATGGGTGCGGTCCTTGTAGGTTATTTTACCTTTGCTTATTAGACCAAGGGGTTTTTTGTGAATCGTATTAAAATCGAAGATGAAAATGCCTTGCTCCTTTAACAGTTTTTTAATATTGCGAAAATATTCTTGGACATCATCTATATTCAACACATAATTTAATGAGTCAAAGGTGCACGTAATAACATTGTACATACCACTAATTCTAATAGCAGTCATGTTTTGTAGGTGAAATTTTGTTTGTGGCAGTTTTTTTCTTGCTTCTGCAAGCATGCCTGCAGACGAGTCAATTCCAACAGAAGAGACGCTATAAGGAACAAGCTTGGATAACAATCTTCCGGTGCCGCAGGCAACGTCTAACAGGTCTATTTTTGAAATTTTATATTGTTGTGCTTGGGACTGGATAAAGATAGCATACTGATTATAAAAGTCGTCAGAGTAAAGCTGGTCGTACCACTTAGCTAATAGGGAATAAGGTATTGTCATAAAAAAGTCCGCTAGTTAAAACTATCGGACATTTAGCATTATTTAGCAATTCCTTGCTGTCGAAGATATGGAAGAACCTGATCGACAAAATACCGGACTGCCTGACAAGCGTAGGGATCTTTTGATGTTTTGAAGTCTCCTCCCAAGAACGAGGCATTAGCTCTACATCCAGCAGCGCAGTACCCCCTCAATGTACAATCGCAACATTCGGTCACATCACAGATCCGCATGTTTTTGATTGATTGCATCGAACCGGAGTACCAGATACTCTCCATCCTTTGTATTAGGATGTTTCCTAGTGGCATTTTACTACAATAAGCACATGAAACGACATCGCCATTGGGTTTAATGCAACAACTGTTACGCCTTCCTTCGTAGTCGCATACATAGGATGAATCGGGCAACATTGCCATATCTGCAAAAAGCTCGTCTCTATATAGGTACTCAATCTGGATATGGAAGGGATTGCCACATTCAAGGTGGTGCCGAAGCAGAGCAAAAGAGGCAGATAGCAGATTATCCCAAGGTACCTCCAAATCGTGATACGAATCACGAAAATTGCCTGTTCTTTTTGGGAAACCAAGGCGCCAGCTAGCAATACCAAGATTTTTGATATATTCATGCATGTCAAATAACTTAGATAGGTTGCATTGATTAACGGCGGTGTTGATTACGATGGGCAATCCTTTGCTCGTAATCATTGTGATACCATCAAAGACTCTACCTAGTGCTATTTTAGCTGCCTTACGTTGAATGCTTCGAAAGCGAAAATTCTCTGGAACTAGGGTGTCTAGACTAATGAAGATAGTCGGTTGACTTCGCCAGCTACTAATCTCTGCCGCTATGTCCTTATCCAGTAAAAGTCCATTAGTGAATAACGAGGTGACTCTCATGTCGTTGCGTTCAACCTCGTGTGCTAGATGAATTGTTTTACTATCAAGAAGTGGTTCTCCGCCACTAATACTCACCCCTTCAACTTGCATGGTTGATAGCTGAGCAATCAGTTCATCACAATCAGCTCGAGTGATGTTTTTATATACGGGATACATTGATGCTTGATAGCAATGAGCACACGATAAGTTACAGACACTTGTGGCTTCGAGTTGCACGTTCTTTAACCGGGGAGATGAGACAAGTTTTCGTTGCGCTTTCCTTTGTCCCCGCTTACTTGAAGAAGTTATTGCTCCAAGCTTATTGAGCCTAGCTAAGAATTTTTCAATTACTATTTGCGAAGCTCGATCATACTGGGAGTGGATTTGGCTTAGGGTGAACGATCCGTCAAAGAGGCACAACAGATCATATTGATCCCGCGTGAGTTCATATTTCTCTCCTCCCGCTAAGTGCAACAATACCTGTTCTTCGTGTGATCCTTTCAAAGTAAAATCCGTTGATAAAATCATGTAATCTCTCATTAAAATTCCTTCCATTTAATGAAAATAGGGAGCTTTCTTGATCTCTTAAATGAAGGAAGCTCCCTTTAGGTCTACTTACCACGGCGCGGTTTGTCACCGTCGAAAGCATTCAGAGCTTGAGTGAGACGGTAGCGAGAACGTTCACGTCGCAATGAAGAATTACGTATTTTCTTCTTCGATAGCTTTCGTGCCTTGCTCATAGCGTTTTCTCCTTTCTGTTCTGAGTGACAAAGGTTCTACTATGTACAGGAAATGACAGTCCTTAACATGGGTAATAGGATGTTTTATGATTCAGTTGTGAGCGAACAAGACGGATTCAGAATTTTATAAGTATAATCAATCGTGAATTGGGATCAATAGGACGTAGTATTGATTTTGTCATGGTTGAATGACATATTTAAGGCTTGGGAGCAGCTTTATTTACTTGTTATTGAAGTGAAGCGCTTGTAGGTCAAGTAGTGAATTGAACAAAGAATCACGATATGAACTACCCCCTTTATTTTTAGAGAGATTTGGACTTAGTCTACTTAACTAGGCAATTTTGAGGGCTTTCTTCCTATAACTTCAATAACTTTGTGCCAGTGTTGATGTTCATTATCATAGAAGCTGAATATTTTTGCTTTAACGTCAATAAGACCACCGTCTTTTAACAGATTCACGATACAGTCTTTATCAAAACCCTTGGCGCTCTTATCCGACTTATCAAAAGTATGCAGGAAAAACCAGCCACCTTCTTTTAAGTTGCGGTAAGCGGAAGACACCAACACATCTTTGGAATCCAGCCTCTGAATAACGTAATTAGAAAAAACCAGATCATATTGTTTGTTTCCGATGTATAGCTTATTTAGATCCACTCCCGTGTTAAGATCTACGCCATCGCAAATCCAACCTAGTTGTTTAAGGCAAGCCACATCAAAAAAGTCGCCAGCACCCAAGTCTAATGCCTTGCCTGGTTTATCGAACTTATTTAGAAATCGTTGTAGGTAAATGTTCATACTAAGAAAAAGGCTATCGTCCATGATAGCCCGAAAGGGTTACAACCAACAATGAGGATCGGGAGCAAGGTAATCATTATACTCGACGAAAGCTCTAGCCCGACAACCGCCACATTAAAACTTCTGCGCTTTCTCCTTAGGAAAAGGGATTAGCACTGTCATCGCTACCAAACATCATACCCAACCCAGATGAATTACCTCCTTTCTCTTCTATCGCAGACAACAACCGTCGTAAATGCGCCATATCTCTATCATACCCATGTTCGCACAAGTATTCCTTGACACACTTTTTAATGAAAGCCTTTTCTTTGTTTGTTGCTACTGGTTCTTTCTTGGCAGGTTTTTTCTTCACTGTGAGTCCCCTTAAATTGGAAGGTACGAAAGAACTAAAAAAGAATACACTGAATCTGTATTATATCAAGTAGTTTTAAGTAATATTTGTCAATAATTATTGACAAATATATAATAGTGCTTTTTGGCTAAATTGGTTCTCTTGTTTTTTTGCGGAGGCGCCGGTTAAAGGGGCAGGTTGAATAACGAGTCGCGGTGATTGTTATTGGGACGACGGAGCCATGGGATCATGGTTTTATAGTATATCAAGAGGGGGGGGGTTGGGGCTACTGGGAGAGTACAAACGAAAAGGACCATCGTTCAAGATACAACAATTAGTACTCCTGTCAAAATGGAAAAATCTTAGTAAAGGCTAGCGCAATAGGGTCTTATTTTTTTCTTTTCCTCGCTATAAAATATAATCTGCTTAATCGCTGTTGGCCGTCTTCGTAAACTTTATTCTCTCTTCGAACTTCAAGGAGACTAAAACCAGTTTTTTTAAGCATTGGAGCAATGTCTTCTTCGTTATATCCTCTTTCAACATGATGCTCCTTATGATGTTCAAACAAACCGTCGGATTGCTTTGAGAACAAGTCAATATCGATCACCCAAAACCTGTTCTCTCCGCCATACCGTAAGGTTATAAAGGATTCGCCATCCTCAAAAATCTTTGGTGCATTTTGCCGGGAAGCGCTAACATGATCCCTGGTATTCATATCAAACAAAAAGATGGTTTCGTCAGGAAGGTTTTTGGCTACCGAATCAAACATTTTTATCATATCCTCGTCCGACAGAAGGTAATTGAGCGAATCATAAAAAGAAACGGCCAAGACTATTTTCTTTCTGTCTTGCTCCTCGATTTTGAAATCCCTTGCGTCAGCTTCGATAAAATTGGCTTCAGGATAATTCGCGCGAGCTATCTTGACCATTTCGCCAGAGACATCAACGCCAACTACCATAAACCCTTGTTTCAATAAAAGGCCCGAGATCACGCCCGTGCCGCTCGCAATATCTAAACATAATCCTTTGGGTATTGAATATTTCTTAATGACATCTTCTATGATCCGATCCCAGCCAGAATACTTCTCTTTATTCATGAGCCGATCATAAACTTTGGCAAACTGCCCATATACTATTGGCTGTGCATTGTTTGGCTTATCCATAGTTATCATTCAGTTAAATATCTTCTTAACTTAACTAAGCGCAATAATCTTAATGGTTAATGGGGTTAATGGTTAATGGATGTTAATAAATAACTGAAAAGAGGTAAACATCACGCTACCGATCTCCGTCTGCCAACCACGGGACTTAAGATAACTGGCGGCGGGCTTTAACCACCGAGAAGGACGTTAAGATTTGGTTAACGTCGGTGGTGAGTTGCTGGGAGGCCAGGTCGACTCCCCCATTTTTTTTAGGAGCGGGCGGATAGAGGGGCAGGTTGAACAGCGAGTCACGGTGATTGTTATTGGGACGTCGGAGCCATGGGATCATATGGTTTTATAGTATATCAAGAGAATAATTGGGGCTACTGTTTGCGACGACGTATGTAGCTAGTGATCCAACACGCTAGTGCACGTTTTTAGAAAGTGGTACTAAGAATTTTCCTTAGATATGATATAGGCTTCTTTCTCTTCATGGGTCATACCTTGTACTTCGTGTTCATGCTCTAGGTGGATGATCTCATGTTTAATAATCTCAATTATTCTTTTATTATTAATCTCTCTAGGACAAATCCAAATCTCGTTAGGTAGCTCATAGCTACCCCAGTTACCAGCACTAACCCAGTTACAAGTGACATTTTTGTCTGATTGATAATCAATCTTAGGTTGCTTAAATATCAACTTTAATGTTTCCCAGGGATTAGGATATAAGATATGAATGTTGTTTTCTTTCAGCCAACGTAAAGACCGCCACATATCCAGGTGGGCTTTTAGATCGGTATATAAAGAATATCGGTATTTAATCATTGATGATTTTGTTATGGGATTACTTAAAAGCGAGTTCGGATAATCAACTGCTTTCAACTAACTTTTGTTGTGCTAGCAGAAGGGCTAAGACTGTGTCACTGCCTTTGAGTTCTCCTTTCCTAGCTAGGGCAACCGCTTTTTCGAATGGCTTGATAATAACTGCGATATTCTCGTTTTCGTCCAGGTTTTGTTGGCTGGTTTTAGAGGCATTGACGGCTAGAAACAAGTTAATATTATTACCTCGTGCTTTAGCTGAATTTTTGTAGAAGAATCCCAGCTGATGCCAGGTGGGTGCTGTAAATCCTGTTTCTTCTGCAAGCTCTCGTTTAGCGGCAGCTAACGGTTCTTCGTCATCCTCAATATATCCCGCTGGTAATTCAAGCAAAACTTCCCCTGCCCCGTGTTTATATTGTTTCACTAGCGGAATCTTTCCGTCGGTAGTGAGGGCTACCACCATAACAATATCGTTGAAGATTCCGAGAAAGTAATCGTCCACGACCTTGCCTGGTTTTATCTCCACTTTTTCCTGGCGTACCTTGAACCATTTTTCATCGAGAACGAGTTTGGAATCAAGGACTTTCCATTTATTGATTTTCACGATTTTATAGTATAGCAAGACGGAGATTGAGGCTACTTTGAGTTATGAGTATAGGTTGCTGTTCGGGGCTTCGTTTGCCAGAAGAGAGTTTGACTAATTCATTAATTCACTGCTATATATACAGTATGTTAAATCACCGCCAACCGAATACATGGAATTTCACTGCCATCGGTCGTGGCAGCAATTCTGCTTTGTCTTACCTGGGCGGTTTAAACGCATCTATAGCGTAAAATCTAAGTAATAGCCTTTTGAACGCCTTGGTGAGATAAACCAAGGCGTTCTTGTTTATCTTGTTGTTCTTTAACAAAGGCACTTATAAGGGAAAATCAATGGCTACTCACATCACACAATTGAATAACGTGGCTATGAAAGGATCGTTAACAAGTATCCGCAGTAACATCTGGAAAATGTCTGTTATCACTGCGGCCAATGAAGCCCTCTTCCTTATTCCAGTGCTCGTCCCCTTTTTTCAGGAAAATGGGCTAACACTAAAGGAGGTCTTCCTACTGCAAAGTATCTTTGCTCTCTCGCTCATGGTGCTGGAAATACCCTCCGGTTATCTATCCGATTGTTGGGGGCGAAAACCAACTATGTTGGTCGGGTCAGTGGTAGGTGTAATAGGCGCATTACTGTATGCCCTCTCGACTAGCTTCTGGGGATTTTTTGTCGGAGAAGTACTGCTTGCCGTTATGGTTAGCTTCTACTCCGGCACCAAAGAAGCCATCTTGTACGACACTCTGTTGGAACTTGGCGAAGAGAGCTCGTACCGCCGCTGTCTCGGACAACAGCAGTTTGCCGGTCTTTCATCTCAAGCAGTTGCCAGTATTATAGGTGGGCTACTTACCTTAATAGCTTTACGAGCTACAGTATGGGCTACCTCGATCCCTTTCTTAATCGGTCTGCTGGTTGTGTTCTTTCTGGAAGAACCAAAACGACATAAATTGCAGGAGACACGTCATGTCAAAGCGATCTGGGAAATTACCACCCATGCACTAGTGAAGAATGTGCCCTTGCGCAGCATTGTGATTCTTCATGCGATTATCTCGTCCCTCACATTAACATTGGTATGGTTCACACAACCCTACCAGGAAATGGCGGGGTTACCTCTTATCCTATTTGGTGTTACCCACGCAGCCATAATGATCATGACTGGGTTCGCCTCCAAGTTGGTACATCGACTGGAGAACCAAGCTGATGATCGCCTGCTCCTGATTGCCATTGCAGTCATTGTCACGACTAGCTATCTGGCGCTGGGATTCATGACATCGCTATGGGGTATTGCCCTCCTGTTCCTAGGCAGAGTGATGTGGGGCTTTCTCACACCACTTACCAGTGACCTGGTGAATCGCATGACAACATCCGAAGTGCGAGCAACCGTTCTCTCGATAAGATCGTTCGTGTCCAGCTTATTATTCGGCATCGCCTCGCCCTTTATTGGCTACCTGGCCGACGTGTTAACACTGAACCAGGCTATCTTAGCAACTGGGTTTGTGAGTGGTGTAGTTCTAACGATCGTCTTCGTGAGGATGACCTCAGTTTGGAAACAAGTGCCTAAGTAAAAACCAAGCGGTACGATTACCCCGTACCGCTTTTTCTTGATTATAGACCCGTCTTATCTCATTGCTTAACTATTTTTTTAGAGACAGCACCGAGAGTACTGAGTCGCGCCTCCTCAACACCCGGTGTTTCTCCGTCAACACCGGGTGTTTTCCCGGCGCCGATGGTACCTTACACACTGCGTATTCTAAGTGAATGCGCAGTTTTTTTAAACCCCTCCTCCCCTCCCCTTATCCCAACTTCGCCCTGGGGGGCTTCGCTGGGCGAGGCCCAGCCTTCGCATCCGCCAGCTGGCGGAAGCTACGGCGGGCAAAGCAGGGGAGGAATATTGTTATGAATGCTTGAGAATCTGCTGGACGATGGCGTTGAATTGATCGCCGAGTTCGTGGATGGTCTTAAGGCGCTGCTTCGTGGTTGTCTCGTCCGTATAACCGGGTTCCAAAATGGCCGGAACAGAAACGACAGCGCGATTATCGATGAGTGGTGCACCGGTTAGAATGCGACGCACAGCAACTGATACGACGGCGCCGTTGAGAGTAGCCGCGGAACCTAGCTGCGGCCAAGTGGGTATGGAGCGGCCAATTTCCAGCAAGGACCGGACGGTACGTTCTTCGGAAAGGTCATAGCCAAGCAATTCCCCGCCGATAATTTGTCCGATGGCCGGCAAGGGCAATTTTTTGCCAACTACACGTTCGGCAATATCCTTTCCGCCGCGGCCATGAAAAGGCGGAATATTGTCGTCCAGGTCGTGGCGTTCTATGTCTATGACACCACTGTCGCCATTGTCCGTGGCCATAACGATAGGAATCTTTTTTGCCTTTGCTTCCTGGCGCAGACGTATTTTCATTTCCAGGTTGTCGATTTCTTCGACCATAACATCTAATCCGTTGCAGAATTCTTTGATATTATCTTCAGTGATCCCGTCGGTGTACATCGTAATATCAGCGTAAGGGTTCAGTTCGTAGATCTGGCGGGCGGACATATATACTTTGGGCTCGGTCAGGTCGGCGATGGAGCCGCGGATGCGGTTCAGGTTGGTCAGCTCCAAGGTATCCGGATCGGCAATTTTAATATGTTTCCCTCCGCCGGTTAAGACGATACTCAAGGTGCAGCTATTACCGACTGATTGTCCGGCGATGCCGATGGTGCTGTTATAGTATTTAACTTGTTCTTCCGGGGTGATCAGGTTGCGGTTGCGGCCGGTACGCACTTGCTGGAAATCATCGTCGACGAGCAGATGAAGTAGGACATAGCGCCAGGGTAAATAGACCCAGTTGCCGGCGGCAGAGGGGTCATTGTCTTGGTAATGTTCTGTTTGGTGAACAGCAAACTGTTTTTCCAACTCGGGGGGATTCATTTTTAAAGCGGGATTATTTAAGATAAATAATTCCTTGAGCTGGGTGTCGTAGGTATCAATGACCTTGATGTGCGGATTCTGGTCTAGGAGATCAGACAATCGGGCAGCATCATCTGCGTTAGATAAATTAAAGAAATCTGGTTTGGGTGCCTGCTCTTTGGCAGACGGTGTTGGTTTGAGTTTTTGAATGAGGTTTTTTTTCATACTTTAAGTATAGCCGAAATAATAATTTATTTGTGAAAACTGGCAGTGTTCTATATTATAAGGCGATATGACACAACAATTAGGTATCAGAGAGTTGGCTGAGAGAGCCAAAAAGGAAGGGGCAATTGATTTAGCGCAGGGGGTAATTGATACGGATCTGCCCACGCCGTTAGTGAACGCGCTGCATAAAGTTCCCATACAAAAGATTTCCCGGTACGACAATAAGCGAGGTGTGCCGGCATATCGGGAGGCATTGGTGAATTATTTGGGGTCACGCGGATGGAACATTGAAGTAGAGAACGTGATGTCCGTAGCCGGAGCGATGGCCGGGATAACCAGCTCTTTATTGACTGACCTAAAACCGGGTGCCAAGGTGTTGCTGCCGGAACCTTTTTATATAGCGCATGAAATACTGCTTAATGCATTGGGTTACGAGATAGTTTTCTTGCCAGCCAAGATTGGGGAACAATTGGACTGGGATGATGTGATAGACAAAATGGAGGATGTGGATGGGGTAATTATAACTTCCCCGGCCAATCCGACGGGACAGACGGCTTCTTTGGAGACTTTAAAGAAGTTGAGCGAAGCAGCGAGAGATAAGAATTGCTTATTGGTATTGGATGAAATGTATCGAGAATTCATCTGGGATAATCCACCAAAGGATGACGCGGATTACCAGAAGCTGGATTGGTCAAAAACAGTGCTGGTGCGCAGCTGGTCAAAGGCATTCGCTATTCCCGGATGGAGAGTTGGTTTCGCCGTAACAAGTCCGGAGCGGATTGAAGAAATGGCCGTGTGCCATGATGCTTTGTATATCGGCGGATCGACAGTGTCCCAACATGTCCTGGCCGAGGTGCTGCAAAATAATCTGCCGGAATTAAATCAATACGTGGTTGAATTGAGGGAGATGCTGCTGCGAAACAAGGCGGTGCTGGAAGAAGCGTTTACGAAGTATGGTTTTATCCCCCAGCCAGTGCCGGCTACTTATTACATGCTAATGAAACATGACCGGCCAACAGATATGGCTGTTGTAGAGGAATTAATCGCAAAAAAGATTGTAACGACGCCGGCGACTATATTTTTCCATGACCGAAGTAAAGAAACTGGATTCTTGAGGATTCATTTTGCCGCTAAAGAAGAGGCCGCGCGCAAAGTAGCAGAGATACTGACGAAGTAAATTTTTTAAGTCTGCTAGAAACCTGAACTTAGCGGAGGCACTCTTCCATGGTGCGGCGAGGTGTGGCGCGAAGATTTGTTTTGGATGAGTGGCCGATACGCAGCATTGATTGCGGGTAGCGTTTGGTTGGAACAAGGTCGCGCAGCTTGTTGCGATAATCCGGTCCTGCTTCAATAGCAGCGACAACTGGCATGGCAGCTAAGCCGGCAGCGGTAGCGTTGAGCCACACTTGCTGGAGTTGTTGTCCGGCGATGATGTGGTCGGTCGGGGTATCTGTAGTAGTGGTAAAGATGGCGACTGCTGAGGCGCTGGTCACTTGCTGTTTTGTTTTTGACGCTTCCTGAATATGGATCGGGGCGATGCGCACCATCATCGGCGCAACTAAGGAAAGAGGCGCAGGAATACCCATGGCATATCCGGGCATGCCATCGTGCTGATAGGTCCAGCTGTTACGCACCCAATGAGATAGCTCTTCCTTGAATGCCGGGCGAGATAATGTACTGAAAGTGCCCTCGTGAGACAATTGAGCGATGGTTTCTAATTTGTCTCTGTCAGAAATGAAGGTGGTGATGGTATGGTCGAGTGATTGATTGAGAATTGTTGTTTCTTCGTCAGTTAATGTTTTCTCATCAAAGAATGACCGATTGGTGTGGCGCTGCACGATAGCCGCGAA
>Ga0172379_10006976_pt1 | contig 14871 bp, 11 predicted proteins | sample GrowelOW334metaG_FD_119756 | JGI IMG/M metagenome (GOLD analysis project Ga0172379, IMG submission 119756) | Groundwater microbial communities from an aquifer near a municipal landfill in Southern Ontario, Canada - Groundwater well OW334 metaG | ecosystem: Environmental > Aquatic > Deep...
ACTTCTGGCGCCTGACTTCCAACAGCTCGCAATAATCCCTCAAGCAACTCATCATCGTCATCATCAGTCACCAACACGGTTGTTGACGGAGCGGCCGGCGGTTCGCTATCTGCCGCAAAAGCGTCAAGAGACGGGTCGTCTCCTTCTTCTCTCGGCGGCAGCGCAGGCAGGCCATCGTCTTGTTTACCACCGTCAGAACCTTCTTCAAAGTCCGCCAGCGTCGGCAAAGGGCCTCCTAACGAATCGTCTCCCTCTTTTTTTTCAGCTGGAGGGCCAGCGTCTTGAGTATTGGGATCGTTACCGTTCATCGTATTCTCCTTATCAGCACCGAAGTACTGTAAGTTGTCCTTTACTCCGCGGTCAGGACCACCCTGATCCGCGCCACGCCGTCCATTATCATAGGACGGAACATGACTGTGGAGCCGCCGGGGATTTCCATCCCTGACACGTATGGCTCCCAATCCTGTTGGTTTATCCGGATACTCAGCTCAGACGAGATGTCGCCCGAATACCGGAGACTGTACGTTGAGTCTTGCTTTGACTCCCAATACAGGGGTGGGGTTTCACGACCAGCGGCCACTTCAATGAACCATCCCCACCGATCTTTCTCTCTCGGCAGAGCAGTCCAACTAGTGATCGTCGGCTTGTCCAAAGACTCCGGACCGACCGATTCCTCCGGCACCCAGAGCAAATTTTTTTGCTCGTGAGGCGCCACCGACACCCGAACCCAAATCTTGGTGTCGGCTGGAAACGACCTGGGATCAATATTCGGGTAATACCGAACCTTGGTCCCGGCTGCCAAAGACTCCAGCGACTTGCCGGCGTCGTCTTTGACAAGCACTTCCTCGCCAACCAAAACGCGATTGGAGTAATCCTTTACTCCTCTCGTTACCGTTTCGGAGGCGCGGTTTTTGGTCTCGGCGACGGCTTTGACAGTCGTTGCCGTCTCCAGGTCGGTGTTAGCCGCGCTGACGCTTTTGCGAGCGGCCAGCAGTCGTGCCGCCGCAGGATCAGTTTTGGCCTTTGCGACCAAAGCTTGTTCCTGCTGTTCGGCAGTGATACGCGCCGGTTTGCCCGACAGCGCATCGTTGGTCCAAATCGTCGCGTGGTACGCGAAGACAATGACCGGACCGCCGACGACAATCACGAGAACCGCCAGTGCCCATTTCAATAAACCCATAACCGTGTCCTTCATCAGTCTTCTCCTTGCCTCATTTAGTTGCCCAATCCACTCTTTCCCAAAGACCTCAAACGACCAGCTAAAACAGTTAGCCAGTCGCATTCCTTCTCTATATATGCATAGGTTGTCAAAGACCTGGATTTTCAACCAGATTCTTCCTCAAACCCAATATAATATAATAGCACATTTTCAAAAGTTTGTCAATATAAAAACAAAATAATGCTATATTTTAGCCAAAATAAAGCGACTACTTTAAGAAAACAAGGCTTTTTTATAAAAAAAGACCAACCATTAGAATAGTTGGTCTGGGGTTTGTGAGGTTACTTCTTCTCCGGGTGTTGGGGCTTAACAACTTCTGGCTCGTCTTCTTCGACTGGCGGGTCGGCTTTTTTGGCGCCCGGATCTTTGGCCTGCGCCATCGGAATGCCCCCCATGGCACCAAGAACTGACACCATATTTGCGGTATCGCTTGCTCCACCGCCGCCGGAAACCACCGTGACATTCCCAACTGCGTTGGCCATTTGCACTGCCGCATTGGTCTGGAAAGCCAGCCTGGCATCAGGGTCTTTCATGGCATCGGCTCGCAACGTCAAGGCAGCAGCGTCACCGCGCGCTCTCTCTTCTTCAGCTATTGCATCGCCCTTAGCTTCGGCAAACTTCGCGGCGGCAGCAGCCATTGCAGCGGTCTTTCTCTCGAAATCCTTTCTGATTTCCGGATCAGCCGGTTGCAGATCCTGGACTTTGATTTCCAAAATCTGAAAACCAACCGTACTGAGGCAAACCCAGGCCGGGGTTTTTTCCGGAAAATTGTTCTGAACAAAAATCTGGTTTCTTGCCCAGACAATTTTCGGATTGCCATCAGACAAACCAAGGATTTTATGTAACTGATCGTAAACCTGGCCTTGAATGTCCGGATTCAGATCAAGTTCGGCGCCAAGGCCTTCCAAATCACCGGTTCGATCCTCAGTGCGCCTGGCAATATAGCGCATGGTTTGAATTACCAACCGCCAGGTTGAGGCAATCTCGTGACAAACGGATTCGCCAGGAAACTGAGACCCGTAAACTGCAGAATAAGGATCCCAAACCGAGGCACGAACATACAACTTCGCCTCGACCTCAATTGGATCAGCAGTCGCGACGTTGTCTGGAATGATATCCCAAGGCCGCTCCTTAAGGAAGCAAAACCGAACCGGCTCAATTGTCGGATTGGTCTCGTCCTCAGGCCGCTCATACCACGGATCACGCATCTTGTACTGCCACGGCCACTTGAAAAGGCCAAAGAAGTAATAGCCGTCACCTGGCGACAAAACAACGTACATTTCATAGCCGGCTTGCTGGTTGCGCCAGGCAGCCAATAGCTCGAAATGACGGCGGCGATTTGGGTCGTTACAGTTGATAACGATTTTCCAACACGCCCCGAGATATTCGAGAATCGCCGCCGAATTTTCCGGCACCTGGACTTGCCACCACCCCAGTTCAGCGCAGGCCGGGATCATTGGTGACCAGGAAAAGTATACCACCAAACAACCGACGGCAGTAGTAACCAGCCAGCCGATAAAATTGGCCGGAAAGGTCAGGCCGAAAAAAAACACCAGCCCGGCACCGACCAAACCAATGCCAAAAACCACCCAGTTCAGCTTTTGAAACACCAAAAGCTTTTGCTGGGCCACCAAGTCGTTGACTGGCAACTTTCTCGGAAAGACCAAGATGCTCTGACCCAAAAGCCAAAGCGCGCCCAGCCAAGCCGCTACGGCCACGATCAAGTTGACCATCGGCAGTGGTATGAATACCAAAGCCAGAGCGCCAAGCCCAGCGATTAGGGCTGCGCCCAGAATTCCCAACATCATTTTCAACATGTGCCTATCCTCCTGCCCAACGGGCGATTTTGCGACATCTCAGATCTTAAGTCTATACAAAACTCTTCACAGTGAAAACTAACCTCACTTGTTAAAGAGCAGAATTTTCGCACCCCAAACACAGATTGGAGTGACACTAAACGATACCACGCCAAACTGAATTTGTCAAGCAAAATTATAACAAAAAATACCTTAGCTAAGGTATTTTCCCATCAATAAAATTAAATCAAATTTAACCGGTTATAGCGCTGATTACAAAAGTCACCAAAGCGTAACTGGCAAAAATAACCGCCAAACCCAATGATGCCCACATTACCATATCTTTGCCCTTTTTGACTTTTTCCTCGCTACCAGCCGAAGTCACCCAATAAAAACCACCCAAGATAAAAACCCCCAAAGCTAGAGAGCCAACAATTCCTAATAAAGCTTTAATGATATTACCAATAACCTCTCGCGGATCATCAATCCCAATCGGATTTTTAATTCCGGTAGCATCACTGCCCGAAGTCGAACCACCAGCTTCCGTATCGGCCAAAACCAAAGTCGGCATCAGTAGACTGAAAGCCAATACCATTAAAACCAAAAATGTAAAAAAATTCTTTTTCATAACTAATTTCATTATAAATCAGCCAAGTTGGGGTGTCAAACCGCTTTTGGTTTAAATTTTTTGATTAGAAATAATAAGCTAAAAATAATCACCACCAAACTGACTAGAATCGGCAATCGGATACCTAAAATTATCATGGTTTGGTCGGTTCGCAAAAATTCCAAACCGATTCTAATTAAAGAATAAATAATTAAATAGACTAAAAATATTACCCCCGATTTTTTATTTTTTAATTTATAAAACAAAACCAACAAAATTAAAAAATTACAAAAATCCAAAATTGATTCATACAAAAAAGTCGGGTGAAAATATTGAAAATTTAAATACTCAAGCGGTCGATTGGCAAAACTGATTGGAATGCCCCAGGGCAAATTGGTTGGTTTGCCAAAAACTTCTTGATTAAAGTAATTGCCAAAGCGCCCAATGGCCTGACCCAAAGCCAAAGCCGGCGCAATTAAATCCGCCCAAAGCCAAAAGCTACCTATCTCCCTTGGCCCTTTGGGGGAGAGGGTGGTCCCGATGAATCTGGATCGGGTGAGGGGGTGAGTATAAATAAATAAAGTTAGAATTCCAAAAAAAATCGCACCGTGAATCGCCAGTCCCCCGTGCCACACGGCCAAAATTTCCAATGGTTGCGATAAATAAAATTGCCAATCTAAAAACACGGCATAAGCCCTGGCGCCAAGCAAACCAAAAATCAATAAGTAAAACCCGAGGTTGTAAACCTCATCACTAGAAATTGAAAAACGCTTGGCTAATTTTAAAACTACCAGCAAGCCTAAAACCGCAGCAAAGACTACAAAAATGCCGTACCAATGGATTTGTAAAAAGCCAAATTGGAACAAAATCGGCTGGGGTAAATAGCTATGTAAAAAATTAATCATACTTTAAGTCTAACACAGATAGCTTGAGATAAAAAACAGGTTCAGTGAAATTCACTGAACCTTAGCAGAGATCAGGCGGCACGACGAACCGCACCTTGAAACTTCCGCGCTCGACGCGCGTGGCAGGCGCGCTCATCACTTTTGCCGGTGAAATGCCGCCGGGAAACCCCGCCACTACCCCCTCCTTCGGAAGCCCGATTAGCAACACCGACTTTGAGAAATAACTGCCGAACTGGTCCGCAAATACCAATCCTTGTCATAACGTTCTCCAAGTAAAACAATTCAGTTACATCACTTACACAACGTTACGACTCGACCCTTGGCGGACCATGCTCTAGATTGCCCAAGATAACCACCCCCTTTCCGGGTTTGGCCTTAGTTATTCCCGTTGTACCAACCAACAGGATATATCAACATAGCGCTTTTTTACCCAAAAAGTCAATATTCAAAAAGACGGCCAAAAGCCGCCTTTTGAATGTTTGATTCTGGTTATTTTTTCTTGAGTCTTTTTTCTTGGGCTAAAATATCCAAAGTGGTTTTAACCACAGTATCTGGATTTAAAGACAAACTGTCAATTCCCTCTTTGACTAAAAACTGGGCAAAATCGGCAAAATCAGAAGGCGCCTGGCCGCAAATACCAATTTTTCTTTTTTTCTTTTTGGCAATTTTTATTACCTGAGAAATTAATTTTTTGACCGCTGAGTTTCTTTCGTCATAAACATGAGAAACCAAAGCCGAATCCCGATCAACACCCAAAGTCAGCTGGGTCAAGTCATTTGAGCCAATGGAAAAACCATCAAAAATTTCACAAAATTCTTCGGCCAAAATTACATTTGAAGGAATTTCACACATCACATAAATTTCCAATCCCCCTACCCCACGCTTTAAACCGTTTTGTGCCATAATTGCAATCACTTTTTCACCTTCTTTTATCGTTCGACAAAACGGAATCATAACTTTAATATTTTTTAAACCCATCACGTCTCTGGCTTTGGCTAAAGCTTTGCATTCCAAAACAAAAGCCTGTTGATATTGCTGTGAATAATACCGGCAAGCACCGCGCCAGCCAATCATTGGGTTTGACTCAAGCGGTTCGAATTCTTTGCCGCCAATCAAATTGGCGTATTCGTTTGATTTAAAATCCGACAACCGAAAAATCACTTCTTTGGGATAAAAAGCACAAGCAATCTGAGCTACGCCTTCGGCCAGCTTATCAATAAAATACTGGCTTTTATTTTTATACTCTTTGGTTATTTCGGCAATTTTTCTTTTGGCTGACAAATCTTTTAGCTTAGAAAAATTTAATAAGGCCAAAGGATGAATTTTAATGTGATTATTGATAATAAATTCTTCTCTGGCCAAACCCACGCCGTCATTTGGAATAAAAGAAGAAGCAAAAGCAATATCAGGCTGACCGACGTTTAACATAATTTTAGTTTTTGGCCGCCGTAAAGTTTTTAAATTGGTTTTTTTGACATTAAAAATCGCCAGGCCATCATAAACATAACCCGTCTCCCCTTCGGCGCAAGAAATTGTCACTTTTTGACCGGTTTTAATTTTTTTGGTGGCAAAATCAGTACCAACAATGCAGGCAATGCCCAACTCGCGCGAGACAATCGCCGCATGGCAAGTCCGGCCACCGCGATTAGTAATAATACCTGAGGCAATTTTCATAATCGGCTCCCAGTCCGGATCAGTCATATCAGTCACCAAAATTTCGCCGGGCTGAAATTTGGTAATTTGTTTGGGATCGGCAATAACTCTGGCAATCCCTGATGCGATTTTGGTGCCAACCGGCGCACCGGTCACAATGACTTTACCGCGCTTTTTGATTTGATATTCTTCAAGCACCGATAAATTTCTAACCGCCTGAACGGTTTCGGGCCGCGCTTGTAAAATATAAATTTTTTTGGTTCGACCGTCTTTGGCCCATTCAATATCCATCGGTCGATTGTAATGTTTTTCAATCGCTACCCCCCAACGAGCCAACTGCAAAATTTCATTTTCAGAAATTACGTACTTTTCCTGTTCGGCTTTGGTGGTATTGATATTTTTTGTCTGCTGATTTTTTTGGGTGGCATAAATCATTTTAATTTTTTTGCCGCCAAGTTTTTTGCGCACAATCGGCCGGAAATTTTTGGCTAAAGTGCCTTTAAAAACATAAAATTCATCCGGCGTTACTTTTCCCTGGACAATATTTTCGCCCAACCCCCAGGAACCGTTAATCAAAACCGTGCCCGAAAAACCAGTTTCCGTATCAATGGTAAACATCACGCCCGAGCAGGCTAAATCCGATCGAATCATTTTTTGAACCCCAATTGATAAGCCAACTTTAAAATGGTCAAAACCTTTATCAAACCGATAAGAGATTGCCCGGTTGGTAAAAAGCGAAGCTAAGCATTTTTTACAGGCTGCTAAAAGCTCGGTTTGGCCGCAAATATTTAAAAAAGTTTCCTGCTGGCCGGCAAATGATGCGTCGGGCAAATCTTCGGCCGTAGCCGAAGACCGAACCGCCACGTCGACATTTTTTCCGTATTGTTTTTCCAATTTTTGATAAGCGGCGTTAATTTGTTCAACCAGCTCCAAAGGTAAATTCTCCTGTAAAATCAAGCTGCGGATTTTTTGACCCGAAGCCATTAAATTATTGATGTCGTTGGGATTTAAATTTTCCAAAATCTTTTTTATTTTTTGATCCAGACCGGTTTTTTTCAAAAAATAAAAATAAGCCTGAGCGGTAAGCGCAAAGCCATTGGGAATATTAATGCCGTGTGGCACTAACTTTTGATACATCTCGCCCAAAGAGGCATTTTTGCCGCCAACAATCGGCACGTCCTTAATGGTTAATTCCTCAAACCAATAGATGAATTTTTTTGTTGGCAACATAAAAATAGTTTTAGAGTTTAACTAATTTTATATAAAAGATTTGATGAGAACAAATTTTAGATTATTTCAACTTTGATCAGGTTGGTTTGACCTAAATAGCCAAAAGGATGACCGGCGGCAATCACAATGATATCACCTTTGACAACCAATTTCTTTTTGGCTAATAATTTTTTAATCTGCTCAAGCATTTTATTAAACGATTCATCAAAAGAAAGATGATAAGGATGGACACCCCAGCTTAAACAAAGTTGATTTCTGGTTTTTTCCGAAGCTGACATAGCAACCACTGAAATATTTGGCCGATATTTCACCACCGAGCGCGCCGAATAACCAGTCGTAGTGGTACAAACCACGTATTTGGCTTTTAAATCGTCAGCCACGGTTTTAACCGCATGGCAAACCGTTTCGGTTGTTCCGCCTTTTTTGGAAAGAAAGTCTTCGATTTTTTTATGTTCGGCAATTTCCATTTTTTCCACTTCACCGGCAATTTTGGTCATGACTTGAACCGCTTTGAGCGGATATTTACCGGTGGCTGTTTCACCGGAAAGCATAATCGCGTCGGTACCATCCAAAATCGCATTGGCCACATCCGAAACTTCCGCGCGCGTCGGCACCGGATAGCGAATCATTGAATCAAGCATTTGCGTGGCAACAATCACCGGTTTGGCTTCCTGAATACAGCGCCGAATTATTTTCTTTTGAATCAAGGGTAAATCTTCCAAAGGAATTTCCAAGCCCAAGTCGCCTCTGGCAATCATGATACCGTCAACTGCCTGAAGAATTTCTTCAAAATTAGCCACGGCTTCCGGTCTTTCAATTTTGGCAATAATTTTAGTGTGAGTGGTTGGCCCTTTGCCACCGCGTTGGGGCTTTTTGAAATCTTTGATTTTTTGGCCAAGCCGAGTTTCGATTTGATGGATGCTTTTTCGTAAATCAATAACATCTTTGGCGTCTTTAACAAAAGACAAAGCGACAAAATCAATATTTTGTTTCAGTCCAAAAAGCAAATCCTGATGATCTTTTGAAGTCACCGGCGGCGCGGTAATTTTTGATTTGGGAAAATTCATTCCTTTGTGGGAATTAATCACTTCGCCGATTTTAACCTGGCAAATAATCGCCTTGCTTTTGATGGCCAAAACTTCCAGCTCAATTTTTGCATCATCAATCAAAATCGGATCACCCGGTTTGACATCGCGATATAAATTCGGATACTGAATCGGAATGAAGGTTGAAATATCTTTCAAAGAAATTTTAAAATTTTCCGGCACCAAATAAATTTTTTGGCCGGCTTCCACTTTAATACCGTCTTTTTCAATATTGCCGGTTCTGATTCTTGGTCCCTGCAAATCCTGCAAAATCGCAACCGGTTGGCCCAATTTATTAGAAACTTGTCGGATATTATTAATCAACATGGCGTGATGCTCATAGCTGCCATGGGAAAAATTAAGCCGAGCCACGTTCAAGCCAGACTTAATCATTTTTTCAATTTTGGTTTTGGTCTCCGAGGCCGGACCGATCGTACAAACAATTTTAGTTCTTTTCATAATAATATAATAAGCAAGATAAGTAATAAGCGAGATAAGCAAGATAAGTAATAAGCGAGATAAGCTTTGATTGACTTACTTACTTATCTTGCCAAAAACTTATCTTGCCTGCCTTGCTAAATTATAATTTTAAAGTTTTAACCAACCAATCGCCAAAACTTTTAGCCAAATCAGCCGCGACTGGCAACTGCCATTTTTCACCTTGCAAGGCTCGGATAATGCCAACAATCGCAGTGATACCAATTAAAATATTAAGCAACCAACCAATTACCGGGATAAAGCATAAAACAATCGAAACAGCAAATAAAAGCAAACCTTGGCTGGCGTGAAAACGAACGAATTCATTATTTTTTCTGGCCGCTATCGCCACCACACTTAAAATCCAAAGGTAGCTGATGGCAGCCCAAATTTTTTCTTCGGAAGTAATGTTTTTTGTCTCAGTCATAAGTTTATTTTTTAATTATTATCAATAATATTATACCATAATCGCCAAACGGTTAAAAGCCACAATTGATTGACAAGGCAATTCCAAAAAGAATACGATTAAAGTAATGAGGGCTAACCTAAGGAGTGCAAAGATGACCGAAAGCAAACAGGATGTTTGCGAGCGCTGCGGCCAAGTCGCACCAAAACGCTGCGTTAAGTGTCGGACATGTTTGCACTGCAAATATCACGACACTACTTCCAAATTTTGGTGCCCGGACTGCTTTGCGGCGCTGCCGCCGCTTGAGGAAACTCAACCAAAATCGTCCTTTGCCCAGCCAAGATCTCTTTGAGATTTTGGCTTCTTTTTTTATAAAATACTTTAATTTTTTTTGGTTAAATCTTTGGCTTGCTGCCAAATTACCATAAACTGACTTTTCATCATCTCGCTTAATTCAAGGCTTTCCACCAAAAAACCAAAGCTTTCTTTGCTGGAGGAAATAAATCTAACGGTGTTGCCATAAATTGAATAGCCTAAAGAAAAATCAATCCCTGCCGGCGCAATTTTTACTTCCCTTTTCAAATTTTGGTTAGCCAATAAAAAGGGATATTTTTTTAATTCCGGAATCTGATCTTTTGGCCAAATTACTTTTAAACTGATATTTTGCGCCAATCGTTTTTGGTGAAAATCTTTAATAAATTCCGATCCCAAAAGTTCCAGCATTTTTTTAATCGGCCAATAAGCCAAAACTGTCAGATTGCGATAAAGCAACATGTCTTTCATCATTTGTCGCAATTCTTTTTGACCGGTATAAAGTTGTAATTTCGGCGTTAAAGATTTGGCCTGGTTTTGATAAGCTTGTTTTAAATTTTCCAATTCCTTTTGAGCAATAATAATTTCTTTTTGTTTTTCTTCAAGTAAAAGCTGAATTTTTGGGGGTGGACAAGCGACAAAAACTTTAGTGCTGCCCTTTAGGGTTTCACTAACCAAACCAATTTCAATTAAATGACTAAGTAAATCATAAACCGAGGTTCGACTGATACCAACTTGTTTGGCTAATTCACTGGCCGTTAATACCCCACCAGTAAAAAGCCGGCTGAATAATTCAGTTTCAATCGGCCTTAAATTAAACAAAGCTAATAATCTATTTGTTTTCATAGTTTTTTTATCTTCCCCTCGCCCCTTAGGGTGAAGGATCTTAGTCTTATTCAAGCGTGTTGTCGGATTTTCACGACATAGTTTACAATACTCCCCTTTTTTGGCAAAGTCAAGGCAGAAATGAAAAACACTGCCCTTTAAAACAAGGAGAAACTTGATGAAAATCCAGCTGATCCAGCCACCAAAAAGCAGCAACGATAACTCCCGAAGCGGCTGTTATCCGCCTTTAGGATTATTATCAATTGCTACCCATTGCCACCAGAAATTTCCAGAAGCCCAAATTGAAGTCTTGGATGGGGAATTTCTGACACTGGAATCAATTCTTGAGCGCCTGAAACCCAAGTCGTTTGTCGGAGTGGAAACCAAGCTTCACAATTACCACAACGCGATTCGCATTGCTAAAAAAGCAAAGCAAATTGGCGGCACGGTGATTTTGGGCGGAGTTTTTGCCTCCAAAATGGCTAGTCTGATTGCCAAAAAACAGCCGACTACTATCGACTACATAATCAGAGGTTACGGCGAGGAGCGGTTTGTCCAAATCCTGGCTAATCAAACCGGTACTATAAATGGCATGCCGATAATCTACCCATACGCCGACCCGGAGTTCAATTCGCTGTTGATGCCGAATCGGCGATTCGTCCAGATGCGGAAATACCTGGCGAGATTTAAACAGTCTTATCCCGACTGGCAAGCAACTGGGACAAATATCATAACCATCCAGGGTTGTAAAAACTGTCCTCGCTGCTTGTTTTGCGACCGGCAGTCGCCGAAATGTTATTTTCGGCAGCCACAAAAAGTCTGGGAAGAAATCCAATATCTGCAACTGGATTATGGTGTCGACTACGTAGTGGCTTTTGACGATGATATTCTCCAGGACTTGAACTGGCTGAAACAACTGGTTGAGGCCAAACCGAAAGGTTGTCGGGTTCGTTGGCATGTCTTTGTCAGCGCTGCCAAGATAAATGACCAATCAGTGCAACTGCTTAAGGCTCTTGGGGTAGTCCACGTATTTATCGGCGTCGAAACTGCCGATGTTGAATTAGCTTCAACGATAGGTAAAGCAGACTTTAATCCGACTCAGTGCCATCAAGCCATCACTCAGCTGAACCGAGCTGGAATTGCCATTACCCCCTCATTTGTTTTTGGTCTGCCAGGAGAGAACGAAAGCAGCTTGGAAAAAACTCTCAGATTGGCTCAAGCGCTTAAGGCAGAAACAGATTATAACGAAGTAAACTGTTCTTGCCTGATTCCCTATCCCGGTAGCCGGGCTTTTGCCCGCTTGGCAAGGTTTGAACCCGAACTTCAAGACACCGATGATCTTGATGCGTCTAACCTGACTCGACGCTGGTTTGAAAGATTCTGCTTGGTTAGTTATGAAATGGCTCGCAATTACAGCCGGCAGATTTTGGCTCTGGCGCCGTATCGAATTACCCTGGATAGACAGAATTAGAGCAATCAGAAACTCCCATCACAACTAGGATAGAGGTAATTGATGATGACAAATGAAGACCTGTTTAAGAGATGCCACAGAAATCTAGGCTTATGCCATTTTCGAGTTGCAGGCTTAACGATTACCGTTAAAGTTCTGCCTTGCTGGTGGCTGCCTGGCGGAACGGTAAAACTACTGTCTAACAATAAATTGGATTTGCAATGTCTAATTGCGGATGCAATCATGACCCTGGCCGGCCGCGATATAGCAGATGAGGCAAAGTGGGTCGGCGACAAAGTGATTTTTGGCCAAACGATGAGGGACAAGATAAGTGTTATCTCCAACAAACCTGACTTTTTCAAGGTAAACTCCTGGGATCCGGAAACACTGGAACTGGTGATAACACCAACGGAAAAAGCACTGGGGCTACGTGGAGACAGCAAGGATGTATTTGATCCTATTTTTGTCATCGGCTGCAACAACAGCGGCAACTCAATTCTGGCCAAAGCCCTGACCAGTCATCCTGACCTCTGCGGTTTACCAGACCTGGAATCGCCTGACGATTACGGCCAATATCACCATCTGGAAATGCAGGATCTCCCAGGCATGCCAAAAAAGCTGACTCATTTTCTGGGCAAGCAGACCGCCAGGCTGTGGGCGTCAAATCAGTTCCAGGGAGCGTTAATCGTGACCGAAAACGATTTCACTCCTTTGATCGCCCGACAAACCAGAACCACACTTGGCCAGTATGTACAAGAGGAGCAGCGCTTGGTCCTCACAAGCCCCGCTAACTTACTGCGGGTCAGATTACTGCTGGCGATTTTTCCGGACGCCAGATTTGTTGCCACAGTTCGCAATCCATTTCCGGTGGTTGAAGGCACTATTCGCAAGCGTCTGCGCGATCCCCAAAGGCCTTGGATTTCGGGCATGACCACCACGGTTCAAGAGGCAGCTGAACAATGGGAAAATGCCAACGTCCTATTGCTACAACTGCAGAAATTCTTGAGTAGACGTCTGCTCATTGTTCATTATGAAGACTTGGTGGCAAAGCCAAAAGTCACACTCAATCGAGTCTGGGCTTTTCTGGGGCTGAGCGGCAAAGGGATAAAAATTCCCCACTTCAAACCAAACCTGAACCAAATCCAAGCCCAGCACTTAACCCAAGCAGATTGTAAACTGGTACAGCAGATCTGCTGGCCGATGATGAACTATTTCGGTTATCACTGAGCAATTCGGCGAATAATGGCTGAAGAATAGTCGGAGCTGAGACAATTGTCTTAGCTTCTTTTTTTATTTACCCAAACAGAAATCTCTAAACTTCTAATGGAGTATACCAAAAGCCGAGACATTCCTGCCCCGGCCCTTATCTTGTTCGGATATTCGTAATAATTCGTATTTTGTAATTTTTTACATCATGCCCATTCCGCCCATGCCCGGCATACCCCCGTGATTATGATCATCTTCTTTTTGCGGTATATCGGTAATAACGGTTTCCATGGTAATCAAAGTTGAAGCGATTGAAACGGCATTTTCCAAAGCCGTCCGAGTGACTTTCATCGGATCAACAATTCCGGATTTAAGCATATCAACTTTTTTGCCGGTATTGAAATCATAACCGGAATTGGCGTCTTTGATATCTTTAATTTCATTTAAAATCAAAGAAATATCTTTAATCCCGGCATTGGCGGCAATTTGACGCAACGGCGCAGATAACGATTGCTGAATAATTTTAGCCCCGATTTTTTCGTCATCGCTTAATTCAATCCCCTGCTCTTTAAGTAAATCATTTAAAGCATTGGCAATTTTTACTAAAGCCGCACCACCGCCAGGCACCACACCTTCTTCGACGGCCGCTTTGGTTGCGTTTAAAGCGTCTTCAATTTTGAATTTCTTTTCTTTCATTTCCGTTTCGGTTGCCGCACCAACTTTAATCACACCCACGCCACCGGAAAGTTTGGCCAACCGTTCGTGTAATTTTTCTTTATCAAACTGGGAATCAGACATTTCATATTCTTTTTTAATCTGGGCAACTCGATCGGCAATTTTTTTCTTGTCGCCTTTGCCATCAATAACGGTAGTGTATTCTTTGGTTGAAACCACTTTGCGGGCTTGGCCCAAATGGTCAATGTCGGCTTTTTCCAATTTTAAACCAACGTCTTCAGAAATTACCGTACCGCCGGTCAAAACCGCGATATCGGCAAGCATTTCTTTTCTGCGATCGCCAAAGCCGGGGGCTTTAACGCCCAAAACATTGAAAGTGCCGCGTAATTTATTAACGACAAAAGTCGCTAAAGCTTCGCCTTCAATTTCATCAGCGATAATGACCAATTCTTTTTTGCCGCTTTGAGCGATTTTTTCCAGTAAGGGCAAAATATCATGAATGGCTGAAATTTTTTGATCGGTAATTAAAATATGAGGTTCTTCAAAATCCGCTTCCATGCGTTCGGCGTTTGTCACCATATAGTGAGAAACATAACCTTTGTCAAAGCGCATGCCAGAAACCACTTCTTTTTGTAAACCAAAAGTTTGACTTTCTTCAACGGTAACCACACCGTCTTTGCCGACTTCTGCCATAATATCGGCAATCATTTCGCCAACCTGTAAATCCAAAGAAGAAATAGTGGCAACTTGAGCGACTTCTTTTTTGTCTTTAATTGGCATGGTAATTTTTTTCAAACCTTCGATGGCGGCATTAACGGTTTTTTGCATACCGCTTTTTAAAGCTAACGGATCAGTGCCGGCAGCAACATTTTTCAAACCTTCTTCAATAAAAGCTTGGGCCAAAACCGTGGCCGTGGTGGTACCGTCACCGGCAACGTCATTGGTTTTTTCCGCCACTTCTTTAATCAAAGAAGCACCAACATTTTCAAATTTATCTTCCAATTCGATTTCTTTGGCAATGGTAA
>Ga0172379_10006977_pt1 | contig 14870 bp, 15 predicted proteins | sample GrowelOW334metaG_FD_119756 | JGI IMG/M metagenome (GOLD analysis project Ga0172379, IMG submission 119756) | Groundwater microbial communities from an aquifer near a municipal landfill in Southern Ontario, Canada - Groundwater well OW334 metaG | ecosystem: Environmental > Aquatic > Deep...
AGAGCGTGGAGTATTGTTTGTTAATCCTCAAACAAAAGTATACAAAGGGATGATCGTTGGTGAGCATAGCCGAACCAATGACCTTGACGTTAATCCGATCAAAGGAAAAGCGCAATCAAACGTTCGTTCATCAGGAGCAGACGAAGCGATCAAACTCGTACCACCACGTGATATGAACCTTGAGCGTGCACTTGAATGGATCGAAGATGATGAACTTCTTGAAGTAACTCCTCTGACTATCCGTATCCGTAAAAAATGGTTGGATCCAGCGGATCGTAAACGTTACGCAAAAAAATAAGTAAGTGCGCTTTCGCGCTTACTTCCCCATCTCTTTTCCCGCAATCATTCCACTAGCCCACGCAAAATTAAAATTGTATCCCCCGCGACGACCGACAATATCCAGAACTTCACCCGAAAAATAAAGTCCCTTTGTCAGCGTTGATTCCATTGTCTGATTGTTGATCTGTGCGGTAGCTACTCCACCCCCACTTACTTCCGAATGTTTGAACCCATGGGTATCGGTCACTTCAAATTTCCAATTTTGGAGAAGATGAATGAGTGTTTGAATCTCTTTTGAGCTAACCTTGGAGACGATTTTAGTGCGTTCAATCCGAGCGTCTTCGAGGAGATAGGGGAGTGCTTTCGTCGGTAAAAGGGTTGAAAGGAGCGTTTCGATGGTGTGATTGGGTACAGAAATACAAAGTTTTTGGAGCGTATCGCTTAGAGATTGGGAGTCAAAACGAGGAAGGAGATTAATCCCAATCGTAACGCGTTGTTTTTGCATCAATGCGTAGGATGCCCTCTGGCTAATATCCAAAATCGCCAATCCTGAAATACCATAGCTAGCAAAGAGAATATCCCCTTGAACTTTTGTTATCGGTTTGGTATTGATGGTTAGCATCACTTCGGCAAACGTTTTGACCCCTGCCATTTTGGGAGGATATTTCGAATTTAGATGCAGTTGCACGAGTGAAGGATACGTTGGGCTGATCGTATGCCCGAAACTTTTGGCAAAGGTATAGCCATCTCCCGTTGAGCCTAACTGAGGTGCCGCTTCGGAGCCTGTGGCAATGAGCACTTTATCGTAGGATGTTTTCTCCCCACCCGTATGCACGATAAAACGCCCTTTTTCTTTCGTAATTGAAGTCACTTTTGTGTCCGTGAAGACGTTCACTCCTCTCTCAAAAACGGCACTTTTAAAGGCAATTAATACTGCTTTGGCTTCATTGGAAAGAGGATAACAGCGCCCATCCTCTTTGCATTCAAGGAGCAACCCAATAGAGTGACAAAACGTTTCAAATGCCAAAAAAGGGAGTTCTTGAAGGGCATACGTCACAAAATCGGGATCAGTTCCTGCATAATCAGTAGATAAAACGGTGGTATTGATAATATTACATCGCCCGTTTCCTGAGGCTAGGATTTTCTTCCCAACACTATTATTGTGCTCATACATCGTAACATCCGCACCTTCTCTAGCAGCAACAATTGCCGCCATCATTCCACTCGCACCACCACCGATAATTGCTATTTTTTTCATGATGAAATTATAGCACCTATCCCTCTCTCCCATACAGCTCATTATAAAGTTTCATCGCATACCGATCCGACAAACTCGCGATATAGTCACTCACAATACGATGCTGATTACGCACTTCTAACTGATTATAAAAATAGGGGGGCAACATTTTTGGCTCTTCCATCAAGGCATTGAACAATCCGATTATCGCCTGCTTTCCCGAAAACATTTTACGAACAATATCTTTATGCTGATACATGGTTTGAAAGAGAATCTTTTTGAGTTTTTTGATTTGTGTTTCCAGTTCAGGTGAAAATCCGACAGGGATAGATTCTTTGGAATCAATAACAGACGCTAACACCTGTGTGTTATTGATTTTATCGCGTGAATATTCGAGGAGTGAGTAGACCAAATGGTTGATAAGATGGGAGCTAAAACGGTAGCGAAACATCTCATCTTCATCCTCCCGTATCCCCTCAGCGACTACTTTTTGTAAAATCGTTTGGATAAGTTCGCTTGATTTGAGAGAATCAAACGTAATCAGCCCCGACGCAACACCATCGTCAATGTCGTGTGTGATGTAAGCAATTTCATCCGCACGATCAACGATCATCGCCTCAATACTAGGATGGGTATCCAGATCAAACGAGTTACGAACGCTCAGAGGTAAAAATGGCTTATTATAAGGATAGGAGTGTTTTAAAATCCCCTCTAACGTTGCATAGGTGAGATTGAGTCCCAAGAATGCTTTGTAGCGCTGTTCCAATAAAGTTACAACCCGAAAGCTCTGAAAATTATGTTCAAAACCATGGATGAAGCCACTTTTTTTCAAACAATCATCAAGCGTATCCCCACCAATATGACCAAAAGGGGTATGCCCTAAATCATGAGCCAGTGCTATCGCTTCAGCGAGAGACTCTTGAAGCCCAAGGTGAGAACAAATGGAGCGGGCAATCTGACTCACTTCAATGCTATGAGTGAGACGAGTACGAAAAAAGTCTCCTTGAGAATTGAGAAAGACTTGTGTCTTGTATTCAAGATGACGAAAACTTCCCGAATGGATAATTCGATCACGGTCACGGGCGTATGGGGAGCGGAAATCATCACTAACAGTAAAAAATCGTTGATCAGGACGCATAAAAAACCTTGATTATAGATGTTTTGCACATATCATAGCCATTTTTGATACGTTTTAAGATATATTAGATACAATTACATTCTTCATTATCATGGACAGTTGGCCGAGTGGTCGAAGGCGCACGCCTGGAACGCGTGTATAGGGCAACCTATCTAGGGTTCGAACCCCTAACTGTCCGCCATAACATAGAAACCCCCTATTTTACGGACTTTCAAGCCACTTTTAGGAATCCTTTACTACATCTTTTTACTACAAATTGTTTTTTACTACTCTTTTACTACCCCTTAAAATCTCAAGTATTCTCAACACTTTCAAAATTGATCGTAACAATAATTTCTTTTTTTGTGGAAGTTTTGGAATAGATTGCCTTTCGCTGAGGTACGCTAAACGCTTCAAGAGATACAACCACTACAGCACTTCAACAACTTCCACGATACAAATACTCATTTAATCATTTAAAAATGGGTAAAAATACGATTAAGCACACATCTGCTAAAGAGCTATTCGACGATCTTGGATTGTAATGTACACTCCTGAATATCATCGTTTCTTCAAAAAAGACATTGAGAGATAAGAAAAGCGGTAAATTGTCGGTGGATGATTTTTACTTTACTCAAAGAGATCATGTCTACACTTCTTAATGACGACGTGCCACATGAGAAACACAAAAATCATCCGCTCAAAGGGGAATGGGAGGGTACGCACAGATTTTTAAAAAGTTCAAATGATCGATTTTAAATGACGATGATCTGCTCAATCAACCACCATGAAATCATCACCCCTTAAACGACCCCTATTTGAACCCAATGATTTTTTTTAATTGTGCAGAGTTATCATTTTTGATATAATGACTCTATGAAATGGAAAATTGAATTTTTTAACGAAACGGTAGAATCAGAGACTTTAGCGTTTCCTAGCAAGATTTTGGCAAAAATGCTCCATATATTTGAGATGATACAAGAGCATGGTCCAAATTTAGGAAAACCTTATACTGACGCGTTTGGTGATGGACTTTTCGAAGTTAGAGCTAAAGGACAGGAAGGCATTGGTAGAAGCTTCTTTTGTTATGCAACTGGAAAGAAAATTATCATATTGCACTCGTTTGTTAAAAAAACTCAAAAAACACCTCAAAAAGAGATAGAAATCGCACTTAAGCGAAAAAAGGATATTGACAATGAATAATAGACCTTCTTTTGAAGCATTCAAAGAAAAAGCAATGCAAAGAGATGAAGTCAAAGCTGAATATAATGCTTTAATGCCAATCTTCGAACTTAAAAACCAAATGATCAAAGCGCGCTTAGAAGCAAATCTCTCTCAAGAAGAAGTCGCCAATATGCTCCACACCAAAAAAAGTAATATTTCGAGACTAGAAAGTCCAAACTCCAAAAACTTCCCGAACCTCTCAACGCTCATGAGCTACGCTAAAGCTATCGGATTTAATCTTGAAATCAATTTGACTCGGAATAGTGCATTACAAGCATGACTATTTAACGACCGTTTATGTGTGTTCCAAAATCACCTCTATAGGAACATACAAGAGAGTGCCTCATATTACCTCTTACGGCTCATTTCACGTTAAGAGGTAATCCCCTCAATATCCCTTATCGAAGTAGAGATGAGCAGTCGTAAGTCTACGGCAGAGAGAAAAATTGATGAGCTACTCTTGGCATTGAAAAACGGTGACATCTTGGTTGTCAGTGAACTCAGCCGATTGGCACGATCTCTTTCAGGATTGTTTATCATTGTCAACGCATTGATTGACAAAGGGGTTACACTCATCGCTATTAAACAAAATATGACCCTTGATAAAAATAATATCAACGATATGCAAAACAAAGTGATCCTAACGATGTTTTCACTGATGAGTGAACTGGAGAGAGATTTTATCTCAGCCCGTACCAAAGAGGCTCTCAAATCACGTAAAGACTTAGGGATGATACTGGGGAAGCCAAAAGGGGTTATCCAATCCTCCATGTATGATATTGATGCTCTACGAATCGGTGAACTTGTTAATCTTGGAGTCCCTATCAATAAGATCTCAAAACTTCATCTGGGATATGGGACGGCTAAGAGTTTGGGGGAGTATGTGAAGAGGAAGGTATGCTAATTCCTTTTTAGCCAACTCATTGTAAGATACCTTTAATTAAATCAGGATGGACGAATACACGTATGGGCGAAGAGCAAAAGAAACAATTAGAACAACAATTATGGAATATCGCCAACACCCTCAGAGGGAAGATGGATGCGGATGAGTTTCGTGACTATATCCTTGGCTTCATCTTTTACAAGTATCTTTCTGAAAAAATCGAAGATTATGCGGATGAAATTCTCATTCAAGACGGTTTTACCTATCTTTTACTCAACGAATCCACCGATGAGGGGAAAGAGTACCTAGACGCTATCCGTGAGGAAGCTATCGAAAAACTGGGGTACTTTCTCAAGCCATCCGAACTGTTCAGCCAAGTTGCCAAGCGGGGGAATGGTGAGAATAATAACTTCATTCTCGAAGACCTCACTAAAATTCTCCGCAGTATTGAGCAGTCAACCATGGGGCATGAGAGCGAAGACGATTTCGTTCACCTCTTCGAAGACCTCGATTTAACATCAAGCAAGCTCGGTAAAACCGAAGAAGCAAAAAACACCCTTATCGCCAAAGTCCTTTTTCATCTCGATCAGATCAATTTTGAACTCAAAAATCACGATCGTGACGTTCTCGGTGATGCGTATGAGTATTTGATCGCTCAGTTCGCTTCAGGTGCAGGGAAAAAAGCGGGTGAGTTTTATACCCCTCAACAAGTCTCAAAAGTCCTCTCCAAAATAGTCACAGCCAATAAAACGAAACTCAAATCGGTGTATGACCCGACGTGCGGAAGTGGTTCTTTGCTTTTGCGTGTTGCCAAAGAGGTTGAAGAGGTGAGTAATTTCTACGGTCAGGAACTTAACCGCACCACGTTTAACTTGGCTCGTATGAATATGATTATGCACGATGTCCATTATCGCAAGTTTGACATCAAACAAGAGGATACACTAGAGCACCCTCAACACATTGATTTAAGATTTGAAGCTATCGTTGCTAATCCACCATTTTCGGCGAATTGGTCGGCAAGTCCTCTACACATGAGTGATGATCGTTTCAGTCAATACGGGGTTCTTGCCCCATCTTCCAAAGCCGATTTTGCTTTCGTTCAACACATGGTTCACCATCTTGATGACAACGGCACGATGGCGGTTGTATTACCTCATGGTGTACTTTTCCGTGGGGGTGGTGAGGGAACTATCCGTAAGTATCTCATCGAAAACAAAAACTATCTTGATGCGGTTATCGGACTTCCTGCTAATATCTTTTACGGCACGAGTATCCCGACGTGTATTTTGGTATTTAAAAAATGCCGTGAAGACAGTGAGAACGTCCTTTTTGTCGATGCTTCCAATGAGTTTGAAAAGATTAAAAGTCAAAACTACCTTACAGAAGAGAATCTTGAGAAGATTATTGATACGTTTAAAAGCAGAGAAACAATCGAAAAATACTCTTATCTTGCAACACTTCAAGAGATAGCCGACAATGATTATAATCTCAATATTCCAAGATATGTGGACACATTTGAGGAAGAAGAGGCAATTGATTTGGATGTGGTTTCGAGTGAACTTGTAGCGATTGAAAAAGAGATGAAAACCACCGATGATGAGATAGCGAAGTTTTGTAAAGAACTCAATATCTCTACTCCGTTTTAGGGTTGTTGGATGAGTGCCAAAATGAACGTGCCGAAACTTCGATTTCCAGAATTTAGTGGGGAATGGGAAGAAAAAAAATTAGGAGAAGTCACTACCTATGTAGATTACAGAGGTAGAGCACCCACAAAAACAGAAGAAGGTCATTTTTTAGTAACTGCGAAAAATATTAAAAAAGGGTTTATTGATTACGAGTGCTCAAAAGAATATGTTGCAGAGCATGATTACTTAAATGTAATGAGCAAAGGATTGCCCGAAGTTGGAGATGTTTTATTTACTACCGAAGCACCAATGGGTAATGTTGCTCAAGTAGATGACAAAAATATCGCTTTAGCTCAGAGAGTAATAAAATTTAGAAGTAAAAAAATGCTTTCCAATTTATATTTACTTCATTATATGCTTTCTGCCATTTTTCAAAAATTAATATCTGAGAAATCCATTGGCACAACAGTTCAAGGAATTTCAGGAAAAGAATTACACCGCATTAGATTAGCATTTCCCTCTCTCAATGAACAAACCAAAATCGCCACCTTCCTCACCGCCATCGACACCAAAATCGACCAACTAACAAAAAAACAAACTCTTTTAAAGCAATATAAAAAAGGGGTGATGCAGAAGATTTTTAGCCAAGAATTGAGATTTAAAGCGGATGATGGGAGTGAATTTTCGGGTTGGGAAGAGAAGACTTTAGGAGAAATTGCAGAAATTAATCCTAAAACAGGATCATTGCCCGATGAGTTCATTTATATTGATTTAGAAAGTGTAGATAGTGGAACTCTTTTAAAAGAAACAAGAATTTCAAAATTTGGAGCACCAAGTAGAGCACAACGATTACTTAACAAAGATGATATTTTATTTCAAATGGTACGACCATATCAAAGAAATAATCTATTTTTCAATAAAATTGGTAATTATGTTGCATCTACTGGCTATGCACAAATTAGGGTTAACGAAAGTGCACAATTCATATATCATCTCCTGCATTTAGATAGTTTTGTTAATGATGTAATGAGCCATTGTACAGGTACAAGTTATCCAGCTATTAACTCAAGCGACTTAGGGATAATTCTAATACAAATTCCATCATCCATCGAAGAACAAACCAAAATTGCCACCTTCCTTACCGTCATCGACACCAAAATCGACTTAGCAACCAAACAACTCAACGCTACCAAACAGTTTAAAAAAGCACTGCTTCAGCAGATGTTTGTGTAACTGTGATAAAATAATAAAAAGGAGTCAAAATGTTAGCATTGCAAATAGATAACCAAGAATTAGAACGAACTCTATTTTCTCAGTTTAAAACACCTGAAAAAATAAAAGAGTATTTTTATGCACTCATTACCGAAGATTTAGAAAACAGAACTTTTGCCAATATCCTCCAAGAATCTGAAAAAAAAGATTATGTACCTAAAGAAGAGATTTTTAAAGCCCTTGATTCTATCGCATGAAAGTAGAGTTTGAAAAAAGTTTTTTAAAGGACATCCAAAAGCTAAACGATAAAAATACAGCAATCAAATTAAAAGCAAAGCTCTTGGAGTTTGAAGAACAAGCCGATTTGGCAACTATGCAAAACATTAAAAAGCTCAAAGGACACAAGAGCTATTATCGTCTCAAAATAGGAGATTACCGTTTAGGTTTTAGCTATGAAGAGGGTAAACTCAATATCATCCGATTTTTACACCGCAAAGATATTTATAAGTTATTTCCATGAGCACCCAATCCGAAGCAATCCTCGAAGCTAATCTCCTCAAACAGCTCGGCTTACTTGGATTTGATAAAGTAGCCATCACCAATGAGGATGAACTCTTAGTCAATCTCAAATCACAGCTCGAAAAGCACAACAAAGTAACCCTCAGCAATACCGAGTTCAACCGTATCCTCAACCATCTAAACAAGGGTAACGTCTTTGAAAAAGCGAAAATCCTCAGAGATAAATTTGCCCTCACCAAAGACGACGGGACGAAGGAATACATTGAGTTCATCGACTCCGATCACTGGTGTCAAAACCTCTTCCAAGTAACCCATCAAGTCACTATCGAGGGAAGCTACAAGAACCGCTATGATGTCACCTTGCTCATCAATGGACTCCCATTAGTGCAAATCGAACTCAAACGACGAGGGTTGGAACTCAAAGAAGCATTTAACCAAATCAACCGCTACCAACGGCACTCGTATGGTGATAATAGTGGATTATTCAATTATGTCCAAATCTTCGTCATCTCCAACGGTGTCAACACCAAATATTACGCCAATAATCGTAAGCAATCATTCAAACAGACGTTCTTTTGGGCGGATAAGAACAACAAAAATATCACCAATCTCGAAGAGTTCACCCAAATCTTCCTAGAGAAATGCCATATCTCCAAAATGATATGCAAGTACATCGTACTCGCCGAAGTTCCAAAGATTTTGATGATACTACGACCGTATCAATATCATGCCACTGAGGCGATAATTGATAGAGTAGAGAATAGTAATAAGAACGGTTACATTTGGCACACTACGGGGAGCGGTAAAACGCTCACCTCGTTCAAGACGGCTCAAATCCTGATGAAACTTCCCAATGTCCACAAAGTGGTATTCGTCGTCGATAGAAAAGACCTCGACTATCAAACGACTAAAGAGTTTAACAGTTTCAGCGATGGAAGTGTGGACGGAACCGATAACACAAAAGCCCTTGTGCGACAGTTCGGGGATGATACGAAACTCATCGTTACCACCATTCAAAAGCTCAATAGTGCCATCAGTAAGAAGCAATACTTAGGGGATATGGAGGGGATAAAAGAGAAGCACATCGTCTTTATCTTCGATGAGTGCCACCGTAGCCAATTTGGGGAAACACATCTCGCTATTACGAAATTCTTCACCAAGAACCAAATGATAGGATTTACAGGGACACCGATATTCGCCGAAAATGCAACGGGCAATAAGCTCGGTAAACGTACTACGAGAGAACTCTTCGATGAGTGTCTCCACAAATACGTGATTACCGATGCCATTAGCGATGACAATGTTCTCAAGTTCTCTGTCGAATACGTGGGACGATACAAGCAAAAAGAAAACAGTGCCACCAATATCGATATTGAAGTCGAAGACATCAACACCAAAGAGCTATTAGAAGCTCCTGATCGGTTGAATAAAATTACCGACTACATTCTTGCACATCACGATAGAAAAACCCACTCCCGAGAGTTTACGGCGATAATGTGTGTGAGCGGTATTGATGTACTAACTCTCTACTATGATCTCTTCAAATCCAAATCTCACCCTCTGAAAATAGCGACAATTTTCTCGTATAGTGCAAACGAAGACGATAAAGATGCTAATGGGCTGGACAATCTCGATGAGAGTGATGGGGCACATATTGACGAAGAGCATATCAATATGCACAGCAGGGACAAGCTCGAATCGTGTATCGTTGATTACAATGGAATGTTCGGGACGAACTTCACCACCAAAGACTCGGTGAGTTTTTACAATTACTACAATGATATTTCCAAAAAAGTAAAAGAGAGAAAAATAGATATTCTCCTCGTCGTCAATATGTTCTTAACGGGCTTCGATAGTAAAACCCTCAATACTCTCTACGTCGATAAAAACCTCAAATATCACGGACTCATACAAGCGTTTTCCCGTACCAATAGAATCCTAAATGAGCAAAAATCACAGGGGAATATCGTCTGTTTCAGAAACCTAAAATCGGCAACCGATGACGCAATCGCTCTGTTTTCCAACAAAGAGGCAAAAGATGTCATCATCATGAAGCCCTATGAGGATTATGTCACCAAATTTGCCGAAGCCCTTGAACGTCTCAAAGCAATCGCTCCTGATGTGGAGAGTGTCAATGATCTAACCGATGAAGAATCAAAACTTGAGTTCGTGAAAGCATTCAGAGAGCTAATGCGCCTCAAAAACATTCTCGCCAGTTTCGCTGATTTTAGTTTCAGTCATTTGAGTTTAAAAGAGCAGGAATTTGAGAATTACAAAAGCAAATACCTCGACATCCACGATACGACCAAGCAAGTCAAAGAAAAAGTTTCGATTCTCGAAGATGTTGATTTTGAACTGGAACTGATCCATAAAGATGATATTAATGTCACCTATATTCTGAAACTTCTTGCCAAGTTTAAAGACAGCACCGATACAGAACAGCAAAACCAACGGCAAAACATTATCAACATCATTAACGCAAATCCTCAGCTACGTAGCAAGCGTGAACTAATCGAACGCTTCATTGATGATTATCTGATGGATATTGATGATGTCGATACGATTGACGATGCGTTTGAGACGTTTTGGGAGAAAGAGCGAGTGGATGCGTTTGCTCAATTATGCGATGAAGAAAATTTGATTCAAGACGAAACCAAAAAAATAGTTGATACCTACCTCTACGACCAGCGCCAACCGCTGAAAGATGATATTGCTAAGACCCTGAAAACGAAGCCAAAACTCCTTGAGCGTAAAACGATAGTGCCAAGAGTGTTGGATAAGATAATGGGGTTTGTGGAGCGGTTTTATGATAGGTGATAGGGTTGTCATTAATTTAATCATCTACCCACTACCGTAACCACCCAAAAATCAAACACATATTAAAACCTTGTAAGTAACATCTACAAGGAGATAAATGCACCATCCCCCCTTCACCCTCATCATCCACAATCATCCCCATGAAAACGAAACCGAAGTTGCATCACGATTGATGCCGTGTCACCTATTCCCGATCAATAACGCTACCTACAACCCCCTTTCCCCCATCGCCTAAATCAACCCCAAGGAGACCCACACCATGTTTACGTTTAACATTGACTTCGTACTCAATAAATCCAGTGACTGCACCTGTTCAACCCCTTCAAATTCCAAATAGGAGAAAAATCTCATGATGAGCAACTACGATAAAATCTGGATACGTCCCAGTAGTATAAAGACGTTCTTGAAAAACCCCTACGAGTGGTATCAAACCCACATCCTCAAAGAGTACACCCCTCCCAAAAGTTACCTCACTCTTGGAACCGCCGTTCATCATGGTCTCAATATGGGTTATGCTGAATATATCCGCACAGGTGTTATGCCTAGCCTCTCTTTGGTACTGGAAGCCACCTCAGACTCCTTTCTCAAAGATTCCCCTATGACCCAATGGGAAGAGAACGAAGACCCCAATGAGTTTGCCCTCTTGGCAACAAGGCTCACGTATGCCTATCACAAAGAGATCATGCCCACCATCACACCCAAAGCTACCGAACAATACGTCGAAGTAGCGTTTGATAATAACCCTTATATCGCAGGAGTACGGGGAACCATTGATCTCATCACCCAAGATGATATTCTCGTGGATATAAAAACATCCGCAACCCTCAATAAAAGTCTACAGCTCAAACACGAACTGCAACTCTCTGTCTATAGCCTGTTGGCTAAAAAGTCAGGGATGAACATTAGTGGTGCATCCATCCATGAAATCATCAAGCCCTCATCAACACTGGATACACGCACACGCATTGTAAGCATAGAGTTACAAGAGAAAAAAGCCGATGAGATTTTAGAACTCTTAGCCAGTCGTATCGGTGATTTTTACCGAGCCATCAACGGGGAACCCATCCTTGACCCTGCCAATTTATTCCATATTGACAACAGGGAGTATATGTATGCCTAACATCAACCCCACACCCCTAACTCAAGGAGTCCACCATGTTAATTGACAATGAAACCAAAGGTGAGTTAATCGTAGCGGAGAGTGATTCACTCCTCCCTCTCAATAACTCCAACTTCGCTAATGGAGCGATTCAAACCAAAAACCGTTATGTCACCGCAATGGCGGTACTTAAACCCCGTAATCTCAACCGTGTTATCTCCAAATGTGTTGAAGAAGCCTCTATTGCAGGTGAAGAGTTCCTCTACAGTTGGAAACAAGGAGGAAGTATCATAGAGGGACTCACTATCGGTGCGGCGTTATCCATCGTCCGTAACTTCGGGAACTGTTTCGTGGATGTGGATGTTGAAGAGCGATCCAATGCCTATATCTTCACCGCCTATTTCTGTGATCTGGAAACGGGGTTCAATCTCTCACGCAGTTTCCGTCAAAACAAAGCCAGTCCAAAAACCAAATATGGGAAGGATATTTATGAGGGAGAGCGGGGAACCGACATTATCTTCCAAATAGGACAGAGTAAAGCAATCCGTAACGTCGTCTTAAATGCCGTTCCAAGATGGTTAGCCACCAAAGTAATGGAAGAGGCAAAGAACAACGCAATGGCAACCATCAACAACATGGGAGAGGTGAAAGCCCGTCAACTCATTATGAGAAAGATAGAGAACCTAAAGGTGGAGCTAGTACGTGTCGAAAACATCTACGGTAAATCCAAATCATGGGATAAGGTCAAACTTGTACAACTCAGTTCTGCTCTGAAGTCATTGGAAAACGGCTATGAAGATGAAGAGACCCTGTTTCCTCCCATCAAAAACGGTTCAGCCCCTATGGAGATTTTAACCCCTAATGAAAAAGAAGCACTGCTGAAAGTGAGTGAACCCTCCGATGAAGAGGATACCAATAGCAGTACCCCCAATACGGGAACCCTACGAGCCAAAACCCTACGGATCAATCAAGAAATCCTCAATGCCGTCGATGGGGATTTTAAACAAGGTGCGGAGATACTGGAGAAGATGTTCAACCGTAAATTCAAGATGAACGCCTCCTTTGCCTCACAGCTGTCCCCTGATGAAATTGACACCATCGACGGAGTATTCACCCAAAAGATAAACACCCTAAACGAAAAGGTTGCCTAATGATACAAGCACATATCCTCATAAGCGATAAACAACGCAATACCCTCCCACCTCTTTATTCCACCGAAGAGATACCCGATCCCATAGCTCACATCAAACTCTTCACCCCTGATAGTAACTGGACATGGTACATCACTGAATACTCCCAAGAGGAAGATCTCTGCTTTGGATTGATAATCGGTCATGAGACAGAATTGGGTTATTTCAGCCTCAATGAACTCAAAGAGGTCCGTGGGGCAATGGGACTGAAAATTGAACGGGATATTCATTTTAAGCCTGAACGGTTATCGGTACTGAAACAACACTAGCGATGAAAACCATCCAATCATGGGAACAACTCAAGGATCTCAACGAACCCTTCAAAACGTATCTCACACACACCAAGTCTATGATCCCAAGCAGTGATGCTTGGGATTTTAATTGTGGGTACTGGATTATTATTGAATGCTTTGAGGAGTTGAAGGAAGGGATAAATCTCAACGGATTGACTCTCCCAAGTCTCAATGACGGATTACTGGAACGATTGGAGCTGATCGAAGAGCGGTTTGGGGTTTATGAACTGGTGGTGTTGAGGGACAGCGACTACGGGATCGGACTACTGGTGAAAACTCAGAATGTTCCAACGCAGTATAAGGCTCTGTTTGAGGAGTATAAAATCCCTCTCTCAGCGTAACAAAAAAACTCTTTCTCAAATAGTCGCGCCCGTTAGTCCCGTTGCACCTTTTTACGGGCGCAACGGGCGTGGAGTTTTTGAAAATATTTTTTTTAATTGAGGGAAATAGTATCAATAATGATACGTTTATTGATATAATCATGTAGCAGATACGATACAAATTGGAGATACTATGTTTAAGGCACTTATCCTTTTGGAACTCAAAAAACAAAAAGAGGCTCTCTCTATCCCTTATGAAGCAATATCCTCACGCGCAGGTGTAGGAATTGCTACTGTTAAACGAGCATTCGCAGGACATGATATATCATTGGATACCCTCGAAAAGATTGCTAGTGCCTTAGATTGTGAGATCACCATCAAACCAAAACATTCCGCAAAGGCACTCTATCAATCACAAATAGAGAAAAAAGCTCATGAGATCGTAAATCGAGTTATTCACACCTCTGCACTTGAAAATCAGATTCCCAAAGATGCAACCCAACGCAAGATGTTCACGCAAGCCAAAGCAATGATTTCCAAAATGCCAAAATCACAAATATGGGCATGATTGCATTTGATAAAGAAACGAAAACGTTCAGGGCTAAAGATGACGAGATTAAAGGAAGTATCTTGTTACGGGCGTGACGGGCATATTATTTCTGAAAATGTTTTCATTTTATGATCTACAGTACGATCCCCACTATCATCACCAGCTTATTAGGATTAAGATAATCCATCACTACACGTGTCATCAAATTCTTGAGTCATCAACAAAGAGTGATTACGCACTTTAATGATGCTCGATTCATTTGCTCTTGCTCTAATGATTCTCCATAATAGTTGACAGAGGAGCGACGGATTAATTCACTTTTAGTGATTTTGAGCGTCTTTGCCATCTCTTTAAGTGTTTCATAAAATTCATCGTCTGCTTTTAATCCGTCATTCCGCACATAAATTTCGAATTATCCTTCCCTCTCTAAATCGGCACTAAAATTGCTTTTATTTGGAAAAAAGGCTAATTTGATATGGCTACAACAAACAAGATAACTATCAAA
>Ga0172379_10006978_pt1 | contig 14868 bp, 6 predicted proteins | sample GrowelOW334metaG_FD_119756 | JGI IMG/M metagenome (GOLD analysis project Ga0172379, IMG submission 119756) | Groundwater microbial communities from an aquifer near a municipal landfill in Southern Ontario, Canada - Groundwater well OW334 metaG | ecosystem: Environmental > Aquatic > Deep...
ACCAGTTGGAACAACATCCACATCAACTGCATGAATTTCCCGCATTGTCATAATTGCTCCTTCTCCAAAGCGCTCCTTAATTTCATTAACCACATTGGTCAAACCTTTATCTTCTTTTTTCTCTTTTTCTTTTTTAATTTCTTTTGCCATAATTTGCGAATGAAATGAGCACCCCGCCCTCTAAGCTGTTATTCTTTTTCTCAGAGCGCGCCATGCACTTCCATAACTTTTTAATTTTTTCTCTCTATTTGTTGCTAATTTTTTTGACGAATATGCCTCGAAATATTTTAAAAAAACTTCTCCCTTTACTTTATGCTCATTGAACCTTCTTTTCAAATCTTCAGTATATCCAATATAATATCCATTATTTATTTTTAATACATATACATAATACATGGGCATAGAGGGCGGGGTTTTCGCTTCGCTTAAACTTTTTTCCATTCGCCGTCTTCTTCTGACTCATCTAATCCTCCACCTGGAACTAATTTTACATCAACAGGATTGCTCTTGCCAGTGCCATAAACTTCTCTTGGTTTTGCTCCATCCGCTGGCCCAACAATTCCTTGTTCTTCAAGCATATCAATTAATCTTGCGGCTCTTGAATAACCAATTCTTAAACGCCTCTGCAAAAATGAAGCAGATGCTTTTTGAGTTTCTAAAACAATTGCTTTAACTTCTTCAAATAATGGGTCGTTGTCAGCTCCGCCAAAAAATTCTCCACCTTCACCACCCTTACCATTTGCTATTGCCTCTGACCTCTCCAAACTTTCTGCCAAACTTTGACTGAGAGCAGATTGCGAATCTTCCATTTTTTTGCCTTGGTCAACAATATAACTGGCAACTTTTTGAACTTCTTTTTCTGAAATATATGGACCTTGCACCCTTATAATTTTTGAGGATTTTGATGATAAGAAAAGCATGTCTCCTGCTCCAATTAATTTTTCGGCTCCAGAAGTATCAATAACTGTTCTTGAATCAATTTGAGAAGAAACCTGGAAGGTAATTCTTGTTGGCACGTTGGCTTTAATTAAACCAGTTATAACTTCAACTGAAGGCCTCTGTGTGGCTAATACAAGGTGAATTCCGGTTGCCCTTGCCATTTGAGCCAACCTTACAACACCAGCTTCAATTTCTCTTCCTTTAGCTGCCATTAAATCTGCCAATTCATCAACCACAAAAACAATATAAGGCAATTGAAGTCCTGAAGCAATTACAGATTTGTTTGAATTATAAGTGGCCAAATTTCTTGTTGGAATTTCTGAAAATACTTCAAAACGCCTTTCCATCTCACGAGTTAACCATTGCAAAGCATTTATTGTTTTTGTTGCGTCATAAATTACAGGACACAACAAATGCGGAATATCGTTATAATGCTGGAACTCAACTCTTTTCGGGTCAACCATTATCATTCTTAATTGATCTGGAGTACATTTATAGAGCAAACTTAAAATTAAAGTATTTAAAAATATTGTCTTACCAGTTCCAGTTGCTCCTGCAACCAACAAGTGCGGGCCATCTACAATATCTGTATAGACAGGAGCGCCAGCAACATTTCTGCCCAAAGCAACCATTAAAGGAGTTGTGGCATTTTGAAAAGCTGTTTGCGACATTAAATTTCTTAGCGTAACAGTAGACCTTACTTTATTTGGAACTTCAATCCCAACCAATGATTTTCCTGGAATTGGGGCCTCAATTCTAATTGGATGGGCAGCAAGCGCCAATGCCAGATTATTTGACAACGTTGTAATTTTTGAAAGTTTTACTCCTTCGGCTGGTTTAAAAGCATATTGAGTAACAGTTGGTCCAACATTAACTTCTGCCATTTCAACTGGAATGCCAAAGTTCTCAAGAGTACTTTTAATTATCATTGAGTTCTCTTTTATGTTTCCAGAAGTTGGTGCTGCCTCATTTTTATTTAATAAATCAAGCGGTGGTAAAATATAAGCATTTTTATTTGCAGAAACTGATTTTTTAATTTCTGCTTTTTCTGCACCATCGTCGCCCTTCTTAAATAAAGTTATTTTTGAATTTGCAGGTTTTGTATCTCGCTTTTCCTGTTCTATGCCTTTTATTTTCACGTTTTCTTCTTGCCTGTTAACTGCAAAAGTTGGTTTGTCTTCTTTTTCTTTCTTTGGTAATTCTTGGCGGATAAATTGCAAAAAAATAAATAAGCCAATCAGCAAAATAACTGCGAATATTATATTAGCAACTAAAATGCCAAAAAGTTTTACAAACAATTCTGCCAGTAAAAACCCTATCCACCCCCCGCCCTTAATGTTCAAATCTCTGGCAGCTAAAATTCCCGCCATTCCGACAAGAGAAATTAAAATTGCTAAAATCATAGCTAAATCTTTGCCTTTTTTCCTGGTCTTTAAAAATATCAATCCTGCCACAAACAAAAACAAAGGTATTGTATAAAATGCCTTTCCAATTAAAAAGTCGCAAATTTTTATAAAAACTTCTCCTGCGTAGCCTGCTTTATTAAAGTAAGGAAAAGATAAAACAATAATTACTGCAATTAAAAACAATAAAGTTGCCTTTATCCAACGTTTAGTCCAATTGCTTAAAATGGAATCTTTTTGTTTGTCATCTTTTCCGTTCCTACCATTTTTTCCGTTTCTATCTCTCCCATTTTTATTGTTTTTATTGTTGTCTCTTTTCGCCATGAATTTTTACTGTATGAATTATTCCATTATATCATTTCAACATATTCATTCAAGCCAACTTTTACACCTGCCTGCCTACCGGCAGGCAACAAAAAACCAGGCAAATGCCTGGTTTTTTGTTTTTACTCTTCGTCCTCGTCGATTACTTTTGGAATAAATCCTGTGCCAACGGGGATTAATTTACCAATAATTACGTTTTCTTTTAATCCACGAAGTTTATCTTCTTTGCCTTCAAGACAAGCTTTAATTAAAACCCTTGAAGTTTGCTGGAAAGAAGCTGCAGACAAGAATGATTCTGAATTCAAAGCAACCTCTGAAATGCCAAGCAAGATTTGAACGCCAATTGGTGGAGTTTTCTTTTCTTTTTTCAGTCTGTCGCATTCTTCGTTGAAGATCTCTCTTTCAATAACCTCGCCTTTTATCCAAGTCGAATCTCCCTCCTCTTTAATTTTCACTCTTGAAAACATTTTTTGTATAATTACTTCAATGTGTTTGTCATTTATATCAACGCCCTGAGAAGAATAAATTTTCTGAACTTCCTGCAAAATATATCTTTGGGTTGGTTCAACTCCAGCTGACTTATAAAGTTTTTTTAAATCCAAACTTCCTTCGCATAATGCCTGATTTTCTTTAATTTCTTGGCCCTTTTCAACAATAATTGCAATTCTGCCAGGAATCTTATATTCCATCACGTCTTTTTTGGATTTTGAACCTTTTGCCGGCTGGATTTTGATAATTCTGCTTTCTTCGTCAATTGAAATAACTTTTCCTTCGGTTAAAGACATTATTGCTTCTCCCTTTGGAGCACGGCATTCAAAAATTTCTTCAATTCTTGGTAAACCTTGCGTAATGTCCCCAGCGCCCACAATACCTCCTAAATGGTGAGTTCTTAATGTTAGCTGAGTGCCTGGTTCTCCAATTGCCTGAGCAGCAACAATACCAACTGCCTCTCCCATTTTTACCAAACTATTCCTGCCTAAATCCCAACCATAACATTTTCTGCAAACTCTCTGAGAAGATTTGCAGGTTAATGGAGAAGCAACAATGACTCTTTCAATTCCTTCTTCTGTTGCAATAGCTTTGGCTGCCTGCCAATTAATTATTTCACCCTTTTTAACAAAGGTTAATTTTCCGTGCTCAACTGTTTCCAACGCAATTCTGCCAACTATTTTGAAGACAAAATCTTGCTCAATAAAATCAGCATCTTTTTTGTAAACAACTAATCCTGTTTTATCTCCACAATCCTCATCTGTAATAATTACATCGTGAGCTACGTCAACCAGTCTTCTTGTTAAATAACCAGCAGAAGAAGTTCTTAAAGCTGTGTCAGCTGTACCTTTTCTGGCTCCGTGAGTCGAAATAAAATATTCCAATACATTAAAGCCTTCTGTAAAAGATGATTTAACAGGAAGCTCAATAATATCTCCTGACGGATTATTCACCAAACCTTTCATACCAGCCATCTGAACGGGCTGCGCCCAAGTTGCCCTAGCTCCAGCTGAAATAATAGACATTACTGGGCCATTTGGTGGTAATGTAGTTTTCAATAATGCCTCTAATTTTGTTTTGACGGTCTGCCAAATTAAAATTTTCTGAGAAGTTTTTTCTTCTGGTGATAAAAGTCCTTTTTCAAAATGGCTATCAATTTTTCTTACTTCATTTTCTGCATCGTCAACCAATTGTTTCTTTTCTTTTGGAACAATTAAGTCATCCATTCCCCAAGAAACTCCAGATAACGTGCAATACTCAAATCCTAATGTTTTTATTCTATCTATAATAACTACTGCTTCCTCATTTGGATATTTTTCAATAATTTCTCTGACTATGCCTTTTAATTGCTTGTTATCAACTAATCTGTTCACATAAGGATAGTCAGCGGGCAAAACTGCATTCAAAATTAATCTGCCTACGGTTGTTTCTATTAATTCCATTTTTTCAGACTTGCCCTGAGCTGTGTCGAAGGGTTTTGGATGAGGAACTTTTATCAAATCGTTTTGACCCAAAAATCCATATTCGAAAGCTGTGTTGGCTTCTGAATCGCTTGAATATGTTTTTATGTTTTTAGGATCTTTTACATCTTGTTCGTTATTTAACTTTGTTAAAAAATAACAACCCAAAGCAATATCGCGGAATGGCCCAATTACAGGCATTCCAGTTGCTGGCCTTAAAAGATTCAAAGTTGAAAGCATTATCTCTCTTGCTTCTTTCTGAGCTTCGTCTGATAAAGGCAAATAAACAGCCATTTGGTCGCCATCGAAGTCTGCATTAAAAGCTTCGCAAACCAAAGGATGCAATTTTATTGTTTCTCCTTCTGTCAAAATTGGTCGAAATGCCTGGATTCCCAATCTGTGCAAAGTTGGAGCTCTGTTTAATAAAACTAATTTATCTTTAATAATTTCTTCTAAAATAGCCCAAACTTCTGGAGTTTTTTCTTCAACCAACCGTGCAGCTCCCCTAATATTGTAAGCCAATTCTTTATCTAAAATTCTCTTTATTACAAATGGCTTGAAAATTTCTAAAGCTAAAGTTTTTGGCAAACCGCATTGTGAAAATTTTAATTCAGGACCAACTGCAATTACCGATCTACCAGAATAGTCAACACGTTTTCCTAAAAGGTTTTGTCTAAACCTTCCTTGTTTTCCAGCCAAAATTGCTGCTAAAGATTTTAACAACCTCTTGCCTCCTGTTGTGGCTGTTGTTGTGACACCCTTTCTCATCTCATTATCAATTAAAGCGTCAACAGCTTCTTGCAGCATTCTTTTTTCGTTTCTAACAATTACCGGAGGCGCTTTTATTTCCTGCAAATATTTTAACCTATTGTTTCTGTTTATAACTCTTCTGTATAAATCGTTTAAATCTGACGAAGCATATCTTCCACCATCTAACTGAACCATTGGCCTCAAATCTGGAGGCAAAACTGGTAAAACATCCATAAACATCCATTCTGGTTTAACTCCTGCCCTTAACATTCCCTGAAATAATTTTAACCTCCTTAAAACTTTCTTTTTTGTAGCTGGCGGAGCATTCCTTGCTTCTTCTGCTATTTTTTCAGTTTCTTTTTTCAAATCAATTTTTGAGAATATTTCTTTCACAACTTCAGCTCCAGTTCCTGCTTCAAAAACTTCTCCATATTTCATGGACAAAGTATGATAAACAACTTCAGACAAAATTCTCATCTCTTTAATATCTAAAAGTTCTTCTTTGGCTTTTTCTCTGGCTTGTTTTAAATCATTTTTGGCAGCTTCTGTTTTTTCTTTCTTAACTTTTGATTTATATTCTGACTCAATGGCATCCATTATTCCATCTCTGGCCTGCTCATTAACCTTGGTAATAATATATGAAGAAAAATAAATAACTTTTTCTAACTGTTGTGAACTTTTATCTAAAACCAAACCCATTCTTGAAGGAACTCCTCTTAAAAACCAAATGTGTGAAACTGGAGTATATAATTTAATATGCCCCATTCTTTCTCTTCTTACAGAAGATTTTGTAACTTCAACTCCACACCTGTCGCAGACAACTCCTTTATATCTTATTCTCTTATATTTTCCACAAGCGCACTCGTAATCTTTTTCGGGACCAAAAATTCTTTCATCAAAAAGTCCGTCCTTTTCAGGTTTCTGAGTTCTATAATTAATTGTTTCTGGTTTTATTACTTCACCATGAGACCAGGACATTACGTCCTCGGGCGAAGCCAGTTTTATTCTTATTGATTCTAAGTCTAATACTCGCATGGATTTTTTATTTAAGGTTAGTAATATTATTTTTTGTCGTCGCGATTATCTCTTCTATTTTCCCTATCATCTCGTTCCATACGAGGCCTTTCTTTTACTTCGACCGCCATGCCGAGTGACTTTAATTCGGCAACAAGCAAGTTAAAAGAAGCTGGAATATTTGGATTCCTAATTGGTTCGCCTTTTAATATCGACTCATAAGCTGCAGCTCTTCCTTGAACGTCGTCAGATTTTATAGTTAACATTTCTTGCAAAGTGTGAGCCACACCAAAACCTTCTAAGGCCCAGACTTCCATTTCCCCAAATCTCTGACCTCCAAATTGAGCTTTTCCTCCCAATGGTTGTTGAGTAATTAATGAATAAGGCCCAATAGATCTTGCATGAACTTTGTCATCCACCATGTGAATCAATTTCATCACATACATATATCCCACTGTAATTGGTTTTGGAAATGGTAAACCAGTTTTTCCGTCGTAAACTATAACTTGTCCTGATTCTGGAAGACCTGCTTTTTTCAATTCTTCTTTTACATCTGCTTGAGTAGCTCCAATTAACGCTGGAGAAATTGCAATATAATTTAATTTGTGTGCTGCCCAGCCTAAGTGAGTTTCCAAAATTTGTCCTAAATTCATACGAGAAGGAACTGACAATGGAGAAATTACCAAGTCAATTGGAGTTCCGTCTGCTAAAAATGGCATTTCGTGCTCAGCTAAAATTCTTGAGACAACCCCTTTGTTTCCGTGTCTTCCTACTAATTTGTCTCCAACTTTTGCTTTTCTGGTTTCAGCAATTTCAACTCTAATTCTTTTTATAACTCCTGGCTCTAATTTGTGTCCCAAGTCTCTTGAGAATATTTTTACATTAACAACTTTTCCTTTCTTTCCGTGTTCCATTCTTAAAGAAGAATCTTTAACATCTTTTGCTTTTTCGCCAAAAATTGCTCTTAACAATCTTTCTTCTGGAGTTAATTCTGCCTCTCCTTTTGGAGAAATTTTTCCAACTAAAATATCGTTAGGACCAACTTCTGCTCCAACTCTTACAATTCCTTCTTCGTCTAAATCTTTTAATTTTTCTTCTCCAACATTTGGAATGTCAGATGTAGTTACTTCAGGCCCAAGTTTTGTTTCTCTTACATCGCAAGTAAAATCTTCAATGTGAATTGATGTAAACTCATCTTCCTTCACTAATTTTTCATTAATGGTAATTGAGTCCTCGAATCCTCCCCCTCTTAAAGGTAAGAAACAAACTAAAACGTTTCTACCCAAAGCCAACCTTCCTTGAGAAATAGCAGCTCCATCAGCCAATACATCTCCTTTTTTAACTTCTTCTCCTTTTTCAACTATTGGCTTTTGATGAAAACATGAATATTGGTTAGTTCTTACAAAAGTCTGCAATTCATAATTTTCTTCGCGTTTCTTGCCTGAAATTTCATACTCAACTTTAATATGTTCAGCATCAACTTCTTTTACAACTCCATTTGCTTCAGCCAAAATTACTTGCCCAGAATCACGAGCAACATTTCTTTCTGTTCCAGTTCCAACCAAAGGAGCCTCTGGCCTAATTAATGGAACTGCCTGACGTTGCATGTTTGACCCCATAAGTGCTCTAGATGCGTCGTCATGATTTAAAAATGGAATTAATGAGGTGGCAACTGAAATAAATTGTTTTGAAGAAACATCAATATAGTCAAGTGAATCAATTTCAACTTCTTCTGGCTCACCCTTCACTCTTGCCTCAACTTTATTTGGTTCAACTTCGGGAAGAATTTTTAATGAATCTGTTAAGGGAACCGAAGCTGGCGCTATATTATGCCTTTCTTCTTCTTGAGCTGAAAGGTATTCAACAACATCTGAAACTTTACCATTTTTTACTTTAAAATATGGAGCTTCAATAAATCCATAAGGGTTTATTCTGGCAAAAGATGCCAAATGCCCCACCAATCCAACGTTAGGACCTTCTGGCGTTTCAATAGGACAAATTCTTCCGTAGTGAGATGGCTGCACATCCCTGACTTCAAATCCTGCTCTTTCTCTGGTTAAACCTCCAGGACCCGTTGTTGTTAAACGTCTCTTGTGTTCTAGCTCTGCTAATGGATTTTCGTTATCCATAAACTGCGAAAATTGCGAAGACGTATAAAATTCTTTAACAACAGCTATTAATGGTCTTGGATTTATTAATTGAATAGGGGTTACTGTTCCAACTTCCAAAGTAGACATTTTATCTTTAATAATTCTTTCCATTCTCATCAAACCAACCCTTAATCTGTTCTGCAAAAGTTCAGATAATGTCCTGACCCTTCTATTGCCCAAGTGGTCAACTTGATCAGCTTTTGCCATTGGGTCGTTATTTAATCTGATAACTTCTTTTACAACCTCAACAATATCATTAATTGATAAAATTCTGTCTTCTTTTGTAATTTCTCTCTCTAAATTTTTTGGAGCAATTCCAGGCAAACGCAACCATGTTTTCCATCTTCCAACTTTTGACAAGTCATATCTGTCAAAATTAAAGAACATAGAAAAAATTAAATCCTGGGCTGTATCTGGCGTAACCAAATCTCCAGGCCTTAATCTTCTATAAACTTCAACCAACGCTTCTTTCTGGTCTTTGCAAGTATCTCTTTTTAAAGTTTCTTTTATATATTTTATTTCTCCTGTGTCTACATCTTTGAATGCTTTTTCAACTTTATCAATGCCGTCTAAGCCAAGGGCCATTAACAAAGTAGTGGCTGGAACTTTTCTTTTTCTATTAATTTTAACTCCAATAAATCCTGACTCTTCTGTCTCAAATTCAAGCCAAGCTCCTCTGTTAGGAATTATTTTTGAACCAAAATAATTTTTGCCTCTGGAAGTTCTGTTTGTAAAAAAGGCCCCAGGAGAACGGATTAATTGGGAAACAACAACTCTTTCTACTCCATTTACAACAAAAGTTCCCCTCTCTGTCATGACGGGAAAATCAGCAAGATATACTTCTTGCTCTTTTACTTCTTTTGTTTTTAGGCTTACGAGTTTTATTTTTACTCTTAAAGAAGCCTCAAGAGAATCATTATTTTTTTTGGCTTCTAAACCGTTTTTGTAATTTGGTTTTGAGAGCTTGTAATCTCCAAACCAAAGTTCAAATTCTTTTCCGGTATAGTCACGAATTGGAGAAATTTCTTCTAAAAGTTCTTTTACTCTGACTTTCCAAAAATCTTCCCACGTTTCCTTTTGCATTGTTAAAAGGTGGGGCGTTGAAAAAGAGAGTTTAGATTTTGAAAAGTTCTTTACTTTGCTTATAATTTCCGCCATTTATTATTTTTACGGAGAATAGTTCACGCTCCGCGTTAAGAGTATTAAAATTATTTATATTTTAATTTAATTATAAACACAAAATACCCTATTTTAGGGTATTGTCCCCCATCTTAATAAATAAAAAAATTTCGGCATTAAAAAATAACCGAGATGAGGGTATTCAGTTTTTCTAGAGTAAAGTTAATGTGGCCACTTTTTTAAAGATTTATTGATCAGATAAATCTAATGTATTTATATCTTATTCCTTTTCAACAAATATGTCAATAGTATGAAACTATCTTTTTATTTTTTTGATAATCGAAAGCCGATTCCTTACTTTATCAGATATTTAAGATATTTAAGGTCTGAAAGAAAAGAAGTGGTGGCTGTCCAGAAGCTGGCAAGCCAAGAAGTTGAAGTTGGATTAGATTTAGCAACAGCTTTTGGTTTATAATTCACATCACATTTAACACCCATCATATCTTGCGGGTGCCAATCAGTTCCTATAAAATCACCAAGATAGCCAACGGTTAAAACAAAGTCAGACCAACCAGCGCAACAGCCACCACCGTCAACGACAGGATTATCAATTGCAGGATAATTTGTTTCAAGATAATCGGCTACTTCCCTAGTGCAGAAATCCGAATGATTATTATTACAATAATTATTTCTTAAATTATAGAGATTATTAGCCAAAGAAAGAGATTCTGGAATAATATTTAATCTTGGCGGATTATCATATGCTTCATAAGGACAAGTCAACCCTAAACTATCTCCATTAATATCTACTCCTCCAGTATGGATATCATTATAAGTCTTGCAATCCAAAGTTTTAACACCAGGACCATTAGGGTCAAGAATTTCTATTTCATACTTTTTTCCCGATATTAGTACACCACTATCTGTTGTTGATGACCAATCTGATTCTCTAAGAATTTTAAGACCAACTACAGCGTGCCCAGCCGAAGACCATACTTTAGTGGGAGAAAGTGATAAAACTGTAGGTTTACCAGAACCTAGGGTCTCTTCCAATTTTGCAACGACTTCGTTTCTGAAATCTAATGCGTCTCCGATGCAATGGGAGCCGCAGGCCGTCTGTCTTTGGGCAATATAAGCAATTAAATCTTGCTTGTCGCCAGAACCCATTCCCCCACTTGATGTTGTTGAATCAAGAGCTTGCACCTGCGACCAATTATTAAAACTGCTTTCTGTAATTATTGTAGGAACCATTTTCCCATCAAAATTATTAATAATGGTTTTAAAGGGTATCTCGCAGCTTCCATTACAAGCAACAACTTTCATTTCTGGAGAAGACTGAACTAAAATTGGTTTGGTGGTATCAGCTTCGATGCACGTAAGTTTATAAATATTGCCTTCTCTTGTCTTAGCAATCTTTACATCATCTATCGGTCTAAAATCAAACAAAGTGGTTACGCTTGGCAAAGAACTAGCATAACCATTAGCGTCTTTGCGGGAATATTCATCACAACTAAGACCATCTGTGCGGGAGCAGTGAAGAGTGCAATAGGGTTTAGAATAATTTCCAGAAAGCTTCCATTTTAAATGAAGGAAAGTGGCGCCGGTTGGAATTGGACAATATGGACAAGTTTGGTTGTCAGTAAAATTATCTGGTGTACATTGAGGGCCAGTGGGGGTGATGCCACCAGCCCATGCGATGGAGGCAGAGGTTAAAGCAAGGATAGTGATGATACTATAAAGATAAATTTTTTTCATTTTATTTTTGAAAATTAGTCTTAATGTTTAAATAGTTTGATAAAAAACTGAGAAAATGTATTTATTATACCATCAAGTGATCCCTGAATTGACGCTATCGCTTTTACAGCTATTGTTGAGGCAACAGAACCGCAAGTGCCAGCTGGATAATTAGTGCTAGAATAAGGGCAACCCGTATAATCAGTACCATCAGTCATATTGCTGCCGCAAATTTTTCTTTTTCCACTAACGCAAACACACTCGCCGGTAGCACAACCCTGGCCAGCCGGTATATTATAGGTTGGGCTGAAAGAATTATTTTTGTCATAAACTGTAAAAATTTGGCTTAAACCGCAAAATGCTCCCATTGGAAAAATACCGTCATCAAAAACCGGACAAATTTCAATTTGTGTTTTATATCCATCATAATAAGGAGTAATAGCCGTGTCTCCTGCGGCAATTCTGGCAGCAACCATTGGGCCAACTCCAACCGAATAATTACTACTACCGCTTCCCGTGCCAACAGTTTTTAATACATCAGAATAGCGAGCCTTAACACTAGTTTTTGGGTTACGAAAATTAACCGCTACTTTACGCACAGGTTTCTTTTGGGCTTCAGTACAAGTAATCAAATCACCTGGACACATAGGCGCAAAATTGCTAAAACTGAAGGCAACATTTTTAGTTGCTCCTGCCATCCATGGACTTCGTTCGGGCGGTGCGCCTACATCCATACCTGCAATCTGAACAGCAGCGACTCTAACACCGGTCGGAATTGGCGCGCTGGGTAAAGTAAAGCTTATCACTGCAGAAGCAAGAAGACTGCTTGGGCTTGTTCCGCACATAATACGCAGGTGCTTTTGACCTCTAGCTAACGGACCAATAGTTAAAACAGCGTTGCCAGAAGTTGACCCAGCCAATAAGCTAGTATTTACTGCCGGCCAGCCAGAAATATCGCTTGCTTCTGAAGTTACGTCATAATTGTTCCAACAGCTAGCGCTAGTTGGCATATTTCTAATCTGCCAAGAAACATTAATCGTATTGCCAGGGACTAAATTTATTAATGATGTAGAAGTAGTAAAAGTTACAGCTGGCACTAAAACACTTAAGTTTGTTCTATTATCAATAACTAAAGGTTCAGTTACAAGATCTCCATTGCCACACATAAAACGGATGGTCTTTGTTGAAGGATTAGCTGAGGTGATAGAGAGATTGCCTGTTCCAGAAAAAATGCGCTGATTATAAAGCTTATCATAAATACTATCTAATCCCGATATTCCAGCCGCAATTGGACCAGCATAATTTACACCACATTTCATGCCTGCAGGAATATTATAGGCATTCCAAGTGGCTGTTAAATTATCTCCAATTTTAAGACCAGAACTTTTTGATAAAGTTAAAGTCGCCCATGGTCCTGCTGGAGTAGTTGGATAATCAGCCGAGAGAGTCAAATTAATTCCTGTATCAATAATAAGTTGGCTAGGATTAGACGTATAATAACATATTAATCTAACTCTTTTCGGATTTGGCACAGCTGAAGAAATAGTGAGATAACCATAATCAGAATAAGTGCCATTAGCAAGTTTATTATCAATCGCCTGCAAGCCGGTTATACCGCCAGTGGCAGAAATATCATCATAATTAGTCCTGCACCTCATTGTTTCTGGCACATTAGTTACATTCCAAGTCATCTTTGTCACATCCCCAATTATTAAATTAGAACTCTTAGAAAAAGTGAGAGTGGCAGCTGGGGGCGGAGTGGCCACAGAGATAGAAATTGATTTTGTTGTAGCTCCCACGTCAGAATTAAGTGTTGGCCCGCAAGCAAATTTAATTGTCTTCCACTTCGGGGTTGACGAAGTAACTCTTGCACCAGAAGATCCTACAAAACGCCCTCCATAATTACTGCCGTTATAAGTAACAAAAGAAGTCGGCCCCGAGGCTAATGTTGTATTAATTCCCGTTAAATTGCCCGCTCCGCCTTCTTCAGTCATCCAACATTTGTAATTAAGAGGCAAATCATTGGTAGACCAAGAAATATTATAGGCATACAATGGGTCAATTTCGGTTTTAGGTTCGGCAGTGACATAAACATAAGGATTGGGTAGGGGTGGCGGAGTAGTGGTGGTGGTTATATTTGCAGAACTTGAAATTGAATCACCCCATCCACCCTCTGAGCACTCAATTCTAATTCTTTTTAAATAAGGAAAAAGTTCGGTAATTCTAACGTTTTGAAAGCCAGAAAAAGTACCATAAAGGGGTTGAAACCCATAACCAAGAGCTTTATCAATTAAATCTAAATCAGAACTATTAAATCCACCAATTACATCGTCGCGATCTACAGAACAAAAATATCCATCAATCGGTAAATTAGTCATAGACCAAGATATTTTTGTAGACTCACCAAGCCTAAGATCAGTAGCCGGTTCAGCTGTAACTGTAATTGCCGGACTTACTCCGTCTCCAACAGAAACTCCTAAATTTAAATATTGTTCAAGAGTTTTGCTGGGATCAGCGGGGTCAGAGCACGTAAATTTTATTCTCTTAGGGCTGGGAACTCTAGAATCAACCGAAATATATCCTTCACTATCAAACCATCGGCCTTGAAGTTTTTCATGGATAGCTTGCAAACCGCCTACTCCGCCGGTTTCTCCAGCATTATTATAGTTAACATCGCAATTCATCGACGCTGGAATATAAGAAGCATTCCATTTAACTTTTATCACTTCCCCTAAATGAACATACATATAGCCAGTGGAGGTGGTATTAGGGGTCACTGTTAATATTGGAACAGAAATGGCCTGTGAAGCTTGGAAAGATGCTCCTAAAAATAATGTTCCCAAAATAACTAAAGCGAGACTTATAATTAAAAATTTGTATTTCATAAAAATCTACTAATAACAAATAATATTTATATTCTAATTATACCAAAGATAAAGCTGGAATAAAATGTTGCGCTATCGTCTGATTTTTATGCTTTGCAAAATGCCCAATGCAATAAAATTGCCAATTAAACCAGAACCGCCATAACTGATAAACGGCAAATAAATTCCCACAACAGGCAATAAAGAAAGATTCATTCCTATGTTAATAAAAAACTGGGCTGTTAAAATTATCGCAAACCCTGAAGCAAAAAGCCGAGGAAAATTAGACTTAGATTCAACTGCAATTTGTAAAACGCGCCAAACTAAAAATCCATATATTATAAATAATATAGAAACTCCAATTATGCCCCACTCTTGCGCCAATACTGAAAAAATAAAATCTGTATGGGGCTCTGGTAAAAATTTATATTGCACCTGGCTCCCCTGTGCCAAACCCTGCCCAAAAATTTGACCAGAACCAATTGAAATTTTTGTCTGGTTTTGAGACCACGAAGCGCCAAGATAATCATAAGGAAACAAAAAAGATGTGACTCTTTGCTTTTGATAGTCTTTAAGCAAAAATCCCCAAGAAAATCCAGCAACTAAAAGGGCGCAAAAAGAC
>Ga0172379_10006979_pt1 | contig 14867 bp, 4 predicted proteins | sample GrowelOW334metaG_FD_119756 | JGI IMG/M metagenome (GOLD analysis project Ga0172379, IMG submission 119756) | Groundwater microbial communities from an aquifer near a municipal landfill in Southern Ontario, Canada - Groundwater well OW334 metaG | ecosystem: Environmental > Aquatic > Deep...
CGCAATATTAAAGCAATTGCCTGGCCTATCCGGCCTTCTCCACTTCGTGGAGAAGGGGGACCGTTCCGATTAATCGGAACGGTGGATGAGGTGAATAAAAAGGAGGAGTTAGTATGTTTAAACAATCTTTGTTCCTTGGTTTGATTCTAATTGGCGGGATTTTATTGGGTAGTTTGGTGGGGGGGTGTGGATCAACTTCCACGTCCACGCTCTATAGTGTCCCAAATTGGATGCCGGATGGGAGGATAATTTGCGGGAAACTGGTTTTAACAACTAGCCAGCAATTATATGGAGGAGGCATATCCGAATCTCATTCATATGTTGCGGCTTTTTATCCGAGTGGGACAGGGGAAGTTAATTTATTTGAAGGTGGGGTTGGGGATGGTGTTAATGTCATGACATGTTCTCCTACGGGAGAAATGATTGCAGGTATTGGGGATGGCCAGATAATAATTTCTGATTATGCAGGGAATATGACAACAGTTCCTAATACTTCAAATGTTGAATGTCTAGACTGGTCGCCAGATGCGACAAAATTGGTGTTCAGTGATACAAATCGTGATCTTTATGTTATTAACAGGGATGGATCGGGCAAAACTAAGATTGCGACCAGTGCCGAGGCGGTAGCGTGGAGGGTGGGAGAGAAGATTGTTTATGGATATTTATACACTATTAATTCAGATGGAAGTGATAATCAACATCTTGTTGATGGGGGGGATCCACAAAAGTATTCAAGCAATGAGGTTGTTTATGTGCATAGCCATGATGTTTATAAAATTGGAACCGATGGAACCAATGATACAAAATTGTTTTCTGATTATAAGCCTTATACCTTTAAATTATCTTTTGATGGACAGAAGATTGTTGGCGGAGCATTCGGAGACTCAGGTATCTGGTTGATTAATATCGATGGAACAGGTTATGAAAAAATAAGGTGATTTAGTTGATTAGAAAGTTAACAATTGTATTTTTTGCGGTAATAATTCTGATTTCGGCTTCAATTTCTGAAGCCGGCACGAAGATTGAGACAAATACATCGCCTAATTATCTCATTATTTTGGTAACCGGTATAAATACTACGGGTTTTATTTTTAAGGGGAATGGGGAAAACGGAAGCGATGTAACTAATATCCCAGAAAATATGAAGGGATTTGGGGATCTTTTGGGGTATTTGCGCAGGGATTTGGGATTAGATGGCTATGTGTATTATTACACATTTTCACAAAGGGATGGACATGTAGAAACTTTGTCGAAGGAACTTGGGGATCGAAATTACCATGCCAATTCTGCATATCGAGAAAGCATCATGAATCATAAAGGGTTAACCGATCAACCAGATATATATAAGGATGAAATAAAAGATAAATATTTATTCCCCCATTTGGGTTATCCTTCTCCAATTCAGCAGGTCAGCGGCGAAAGTAACTGCTGGCTTGAACAGGCAAGACAAGATTTTAAAAAATGGTATGCGGATAAATATTATGATAAGGATATATCAAAAGTCCCAAACTCTGTTATCCCCCAAAAATATATTTTGATTTGTCATTCGATGGGAGGTCTCGTAGCTCGCCAATATTTGTCCTCGGATTATTATCAGAATGATGTTGAAGCTATTATAACGATTGACTCACAGCACTTAGGCTCGGATGGTGCACAGGCACTGAATGAAATAAAGCTGATTGTTTGTTAAAGTATGGTTAATAGGAGGAATATGAAATGAAGAGAATTGTTGTTTCCGGGTTATTGGTTGTGGCAGTGTTTTTTGGGGTGATGTTAGTAACCGGCTGCGGCTCAACTTCCACTTCCACTCTCTACGATACTCCCAATTGGATGCCGGATGGGAGGATTATATGCGGGAAACTGGTTTTAACAACTAGCCAGCAGTTATATGGTGGGGGAATATCAGAATCGCATTCATATGTTGCGGCTTTTTATCCAAGCGGGACTGGGGAGGTGAATTTATTTGAGGGGTGGGTTGGTGATGGTGTAAATGTAATAACCTGTTCTCCGATAGGAGAAATGCTTGCAGGGATCGGAGATGGCCAGATAATAATATCTGATTATAATGGGAATAAAACAACAGTTCCTAATACTTCAAATGTGCAATATTTAGATTGGTCACCAGATGCGACAAAATTGGTTTTTAGCGATACAAGTCGTGATCTTTACGTTATTAACCGGGACGGAACTGGCAAAACGAAGATTGCGACGAGTTCTGAGGCGGTGGCATGGAGGGTGGGGGAGAAAATCGCTTATGGATATTTATACACTATTAATTCAGATGGAAGTGATAATCAATATTTAGTCGATGGAGGGAAGCCGCAGATTATGAATTCTGGGAAAATTATTTATTATGCTGATCTAATATCTCCTGGTAAATATAAAATTAAATCAATATATCCAAATGGAACAGACGAATCGGAGGTATTGGTTTCTTACGATAGAAATACACTAATGCTTTCCTTTGATAATACCAAGATTGTTGGTGGTGTTACCGGAGATACAGGAATATGGTTGATGAACATAGATGGAACGGGATATACAAAAATAAGGTGATTTAGTTGATTAAAAAGTTAACAATTGTATTTATTGCGGTAATAATTCTGATTTCGGCTTCAATCTCTGAAGCTGGCACTAGAATAGAAACAAAGACCGCACCTAATTACCTTGTCATTTTGGTGCATGGGATAAATACTGCTGGTTTTGTATTTAAAGGAAATGGTGAAAATGGGAGTAAAGTAGCCGAACCTGATGGGACAGGGGGTATCCCTGATAGTATGAGAGGGTTTGGCGATCTTCTAGGTTATCTTAACAATAATTTGGGTTTAGAAGGATATGTGTATTATTACACTTTTTCGCAAAGAGATGGACGTGTAGAAACTCTTGCAAGGGAACTTGGCGATCGAAATTACCACGCCAGTCCTGCATATCGAGAAAGCATCATGAATCATAAGGGACTAACTGACCAGCCTGATATTGATAAGAATAAAGAGCCTAAGTTGTTTTCCCACTTGGGTTATCCTTCTCCAATTCAGCAGGTCAGTGGAGAGAGCAACTGCTGGTTGGAACAGGCAAGGCAAGATTTTAAGAAATGGTATGCGGATAAATATTATAAAGGAGACATCTCAAAAGTTTCTGAATCAGTGATCCCCAAAAAATATATATTAATCTGTCATTCGATGGGTGGACTTGTGGCAAGGCAATATTTGTCTTCAGATTATTATCAAAATGATGTTGAGTCTATTATAACGATTGATTCCCAGCATTTAGGATCTGATGGGGCGCAGGCGCTGAAGAAGATGGCTGAATTTTATGATTCCGCCGATCAGATAACGGGAAGCTTTGCGGAGATGATGGGTTTGACCTGGATTTGTTTGGCGAATAATTGGGATGATGGCGCAAGATATTGTTCATTTAGCGGAATAATGTTATTGATGGGTAGGGGGCTAGTTGACAATTTTACTACAAAAGGAAGCCTCGGCTGGTATCCTTCCCAACCCGGCGTCCAGGATATGGATTCGGAAGGCTCTTTCATAGCCGCGCTTAATTCAAAAGCATTCGTCAAAGGCAACCAGCCAATAAAGGCGAGATTTATTAGCTGAGGAGGGATCCCAACCCCTTCCACAGCATTAACGGCAAACAGATATGCGCTCGGTTTATCGGCGATCCAAGCCATGTTATCAAGTGAATATATAAATGATTTGCCTTTGGCCGGGAAATTGATGTCACCGTTATTGAGCGAAATGCTTGGGGCAATTGTCAACCAAAATGGCGATTTGTATGGCACAGTTAAAAGCCAACATGGCGAAGGATTAAGTATCCTTAATAAGGATAATATTGATTTAAAAACATATTCCATGACTTTCGGCAACGATATGGACTCGGTTGTTAATGCGATGACCGATCTTGCCGCTGCGATGACGGTGGTGGACGCTCTTGGCGCAATATCCTTTTTACCGAAACCGGCGATCGATGGGGAAAAACTTGCTCTTTGTGTGTTTTACGGGGTTGTTGCGGCAAGTGGATTTACTCAGCAACAGGCGCATTATCTTTCCGCGCATGGCCTGGCGTATAAAAAAGTCTATGAAGACCACGTCATTGACCACGCACTTGAGGACTTCATAACTGTTGGCGGGAAAACTGATACGACCGAAGTGCGCAGCAGCGTTTCCGCTAGCGCCGTGAGTAATTCTGTGGAAGGGTTTACCGCTCCTGAACAAGCCTTTACTTTATTGTCTAACTTGGATGCGAATAATCAACCGACGAATACTTATCACACCGTTACCATCGAAGCTTTTACATATGATAGCGGAAGCAGTGGCCAATCATTTCCAATAGAGGTTAACGGAGTTAAAAAATGGGTCTCTGCAGTGACGGTAAAAGAATCTCCAACCGCATTTAAGGGTGTAATTATTACTTTTCTTCCAAAGAAGTTGAAAAGTTTTAATTATTCCGAAAACTTTGCGGCGTGGAAGCCAGTGGGGGCGGTGGACGAGTGGGGGAATTTCTCGATTAAAGATATGAAGTTAAGCGAAGGATCAAATGTTCTGGCCTTTAATGCGGAATCGTGGATCGGAAATACAATGAACAAACAATTGCGCGTTATCCTTAACACCATTCCCCAATTTGTCAGCCACCCATATCCGGATGCAGGTGCTTCAACCAACAATGTCTTCCCAAAAATCGGGGTAGAAGCGAATAAAGCCTGCTATAGCGACCAGGATTCAGAAAAGATACAAGTTTCTTCTTTTCTAGTCGACGGTGTTGAGAAATTATCCGAAGCCAATATTGCTGCATCGCAAGAAACCCATAAAGCCAGTACCCGAGCCGAATGGACGCCCGTCGAACCATTAACTAATGGCCAGCATGATATTTTGGTTAAGTTCCAAAGTAATGTCGGCGTGTCACAGGCTATCTGGAGCTTTAATGTTGATACAATTAGCCCAACTGTTTCAATTGGCACCCTTGAAGCCTTTGCCCCCAGAGCGCCGGGGAATAAATTGAATATTAAATATTCTACCGCCGATAACCTCTCTCAATTTCTCAATAATATTTCGATCAGATTGTACAGGGGAACCCAGCCAAACGAAGATGAGAACTTTATTACCGAAATTACCCGCATTGCGACTCAAGCTGCCGGCGAACAATTTGTAGTCTGGGATGGAAAAGACAGCAACGGTAACTATGTTGAAGACGGTACTTATACCATAAAAATAAAAGTATTTGATCAAGCCGGGAACGCCTCGTCAAGCTCGGCACAAGTATTGGTTGACTCAACTCCTCCGCGGATAATAACTGCCAATATTTCGCCTAATCCAGCGAACAACGCATCAAAAGAACTCTCTCTCTCCAGTACTATCTCTGAGAAATCAGCCGTTGTCGTTAAATTGACAAATTTATCGGACAAGCAAACAACTGCATATCTAGCCAGCGCGCAAAAAGCTTCTGCGGTCATGGGTCATGAGTCATGGCTTGCCGCCTACTCCTGGCCATTCGATGATCCATATCTGCCAAATTTAAAAGACGGGCTCTACCGAATTGAAATAATAGCTAAAGATGATGCTGGTAACGAAAGTTTGCCAACAACTCTGGAAGGTATTCGTATCGATCGCACCCCGCCGGTAATATTTTCTCAACACGCGGATCCATTTGTCTTGGCTAATGCCGGTGCGAATCCGTATCAGGTAACATTGCGGTATCAGCTTTCAGAATCAGAAGATCCGGCGGATAATCGCCAAACATCAACAGATGATATGAATGTTAAGATTAAAATATACAATGAAAATACCGGCAAAAGCATAAAAAACGAGGAGGTTGCCGGGAAACATTCTGTTGAAAATACCTATTCCTGGAATGCATCAGATCCTAGTATTACCAAAGGAGGATATAAGTTTCAGATTATTGCTACCGACAAATATGGAAATTCTTCAATTGCTTATGCAAGCTGTGTTAAAGATGGCATTGCTCCATCAATTTCTTATCCTGAAGATGGAACCGAAATTTCTGGTACAACTGCTCTTCGCGGAACGGCGATGGATCCCGATTGGACGAATAATTTAAATTTCAAGGAATACCGGATTTATTACAAAAAGGGTGCTAATGAAGCGACGATTAACCCCGGGGTAGAATGGAAAACTGACCTGGTGGAAGTCCCGGAGATATACAGGAATCCTGGTTCGATAAATCGGAATCTTTCAATTAAACCTGTGCAAAATGACGCTACTCTGGCATATTTTTATACCGACACTCTTGAAAATGGAGAATATACCATTTTAGTCGTGGCGGAAGAAGAAGGGGGCACAAAATATGCTTCGGCGCGAACGATAACGGTTAAAAACGATATTGCTAATCCCGGCTTTGGCGTTAATCCAGCCGTTGCTCTTGATGTAATGCCCGCGGATATTAATTTTAATGGGAATAATTCATTGCCTATTAGTTTTACTTATGGCGGGAAAGATATTAATGCCTATTTGGAAATATATAAAATTACCGGAGAGAATACTCGTGAAACAGTTTATTATAAATATTTTCCTAAACTGGCCGCCAACTATTATAGCGGCCGTCCAAAATATCGATCAGGCGATGAGCTAGGCTATTTTATCTGGCAGGATGAAAACGGCTGGCATGTGAGATGGAATGGAGAAGCCGGGAAAGAACATCGGTTTAATGGTTCAATTGTTGCAACAGGAGCCATTAACAGCATAAATAAAATCGGGGAAGGGATAAACCAGGTTGTAACCATAATTAATTGGGATAGGAAGATGACCGGCGGGGAGGGAGGCTTTGATATAAAGACTGCTTCGGAACAACTAATAATTTCAACTTATATCGATAATGATCCCAACACTTATGATGATGAGCTGAGTTCGCAAGCAATGCCTTTTTTTGGAATGGCAAAGAGACAGGCAGAAAATTCGCCAATAATCATTTCGGGTATAGCAAATCAATCCGGGAGTGCCAGCCAGAAGATTGATTGGGACGGAAAAATTGAGAGCGGGGCTTTTGTTAACAGTGGGGATTATATTGCTCGAGTGCGGGCAGAAGGGGCAGATGGTGTTGGGCTTGTAATGACTGAAAAAAACTTTAAAGTGACAACCCCTTTTACCCTAACAAATGTTCAAGCGAATACAACCGCATTCAATCCCGTGGGAACACCGGATCGAGTATCTCTCTCTTATAATATCAACAAAGACGCCCATATATGGCTTAAAGTGTACAAAGCGGGAGCGAGCGATCCTTTAGCAATTATTGATGATGGGATCCAGCTTGGAAAAACTAATCCTGATTTTCCGCATCGAATATCTTGGAGAGGAAATTATCCGGATAATGATGGGACATTAATCGCGCCCGAAGGAAATTATTCTCTTAAGCTTTCAGCAATTCCGGTTGATGGGGCAAGTCCGAAAGAAATAGAAATTTATCCAAATATTAAAGTTGAAACTTTTGGCGCTTTTTCCTCGCTGCAGCTTGATCCAATTGGTGATGAAATAAGTTTTAATGGACTGACGGTTCGGGCCGCACAGGGGACATCAAACTATTATTGGGATGCGAAAGCCAGCGGAACTTATTATCCTCCGATAAATTATAGCTATACGCTTGGAGTCCAGGGGAAGCAAAAGGCCTCACTTTATCCCTACGTTCCATTTGCAGGTATTTTGCACCGGGGATTCAATAGGGTTTATGGGAAGATTAAAGCAAGATTCAAGGTTCGCTGTGAAAGGCCTTCAATAGATATAATTGGGCGGGATGTTGGCAATGCTGAAACAGTTATTGAGAGTGAGTCGGAATATACTTCTTTTGAAATATCAAAGGATAAACTAATATATGAATTAACTTTTCCACTTCGGGCTTCTGATTGGGGATGGAGAAATATATTAGGAGTAGATGTTTCAATTGAGGTTGATTCAAGCGATGGATTTGTTCTTGATACCACAAAAAAGTTTGTTGGGGCGCAGTGGAATGTTCTTGATGGAAATTTAACCTCCTATAACAGTTCGAAAGGTATATTCAATGTTAAAGTAAAAGATGTCTATCCTAAGGGTGTAGGGGATAGTTGCCAAGTTCATGTTTTTCTTTCCCTAGCCGACAGTTTTGCTTATTCCCGTCTCACCAACCGTTTTGTTCCCTGGTTTGGGTTTGTGAACAAGAACCATTCAAGCTATGAGGCCTTTGCCGGGATGGAAAGCTATTTGCAAAAGCTGGGCTTCCCAGGGAGGGATTATTTTACGGATCCAAAGAAAACAATTGCCGAATACCAAAAAGAAATTGTCGGGGAATACGATCCTGATGTTTATAATCCCGAAGCTTATAAGAACGGAGGGAAAATAGTCAGAAATCTTCTTGATACTAAAACCGAAACAAATACTTTTGGCAATACTTTAAGCGGAGCACAAGATTCGTATCTATCCGGCGAGTACACGGAATTTATTCCGATAACAACTCCTGATTATGGGGGTTTTAATTTACTTGGAGGCATATTTGAACAGAAAAAAGATATTAACGGAGATGGAAAAGAAGAGACTTTGCTTAAAAATCAGCTTTCTTCTTATCCGATCGAAGCAAATACTGCTTATAGAATTCCATATAGTGCCGACAATGCCAGATTAGTTGAATTGAAGTGGCCTAAAGATGATGCGCAAATTGCTTCCAAAAATTCCGAATTACTTGCGAATATAAGCGCGCTAAACAGAGATCCTCAAACATATGATATTTCTAATACTGCTTGCGAGATTGATGTTCAAGAATTGTTAGATCGGAAAAACAGCTTTGAGACTTCGAATCCCGGGATATTAATTGAAAATGGGTGGTACAAGAAGCAAGCGCTTACAGATACTCTAACTCTTGATAAAACAAGGATGTCTCCCGAATATTGTAAAGAACTAAAAACTACTCTTGGAAATATTATCAACAAGCCTGATTATGTTACAACTTGCTTATTTCAGGATTTTAATAAAGTACCGACAAATCTTATTATCACTCATAGCACAAGCGATCCGGGGGGCAATATCATAATTTCTACGCCTGCATCTGCGTATGGCCTGCCATGGTCGACATCAGATGACACGGTGCTAAAAGATTACGCAAATGGATACATCCGTGGAGGGCCTGAAACGTTTAATCGAGAAAGATTCAGCCCAAAAGGTAAATCAGAACCGCATTACTTCGGATTGGCGTACAAAAATGGTTATCTAAAATATCAAAACTCTGATAATAGTAAAAGTGCTTTTTTGAAAGATCCCATGAATGTAGATAATTTAATTGGTAACCCAAATTTGGTTATTGATAAATGGCAAGTAACCGTAAAAGATGAGTCAGGGCAAATAAATTCGGATATAGAGATCAAAAATGAGAACATCCATTCTTTATTGTCCAAAAGCGATTTGGACGATTATTTTCATGCCAATCTGAAATATTTTGCGAAAGAAAAAAGATTGATTAAAGTAACCGGCAAAGCAGATCTGCCGTATGAATTAATGTATTTCGACGGCAAGAACTGGATTAAATTCGGAGAGGGAGAAAAAGACAATAATGGTGTTTTGTGCTATTGGGATGTTGGCCAGCTTTGCGGTAAATATACGGTTCTTTTGAAAACCGGCAATGCTGTTGCGGCTAAAGATATTTACATTGGAAAGCTGATCACCAGCAATGGCGGGACAATGGAAAGCGCGTACCGAAGAGCGGAGGTTTATTTCAGGCCGAATTCATTTTCTAAAGATGAATTTGCGTCTGTTACGCCAGTTACAATGAGCCAAATCTATATTCGGAATAAACCAATTTTAACGACGCATGGCCCAATTGTTGAGCTTAAGCCTTCGCCATATAAATTCAAGACGGCTGCAGAAGGGGAAGAAGTTCGACCGTACATTCGGTTTTTCTGCACAGCTAATGATCTGAAAGATGGATATGGGATTATCACTTCTCCCGCCGACCCTGATTGGAAAATAAAAACTCAGGATTTATGGATCCACCAAGTTACTGAAAAAGGGGATTTAGAGCTGGTTCAGGATAAACAACAAAATCTGCTGGATGATGGGAAGGGGAATTCTTATTTTGCTTTTGAAGCGGCGCTTGATCATTTTTCCAATTATGCCTTATTAAAAGGCAAATTCTCCCTTTCTGCGCCAATGGTTTTTGCGGACCGCTATATCACAAACAAAGATGTGGTGAATATCTACGGCACAGCGGAACCGGAATCTGTTGTGGAGTGTGCGGTGTCTAGTAAAAAGTTCGCAGAAATAGATCTTGAAAAGATAAAATCCGGAGAATTAAAGACTCTTGCGGAAATGACAATTGATAAGAAGGGCAATTTCAGATTCGATAAAATCCCTTTATTACAAGAAGGGGAAAACTATATATATGTGTTTTCTCATCCTGCGGATACGAAAGATATTATTACCTATTCCGACGTAACCATAATTAAAGACACCATCCCCCCATCCGCCGAAGCAACACCAAATCTCTCAGCCTTTTCGCCCAATGGCGATGAGAAATACGATAGTGTAGACTATCTGTTTAGGACTAACGAAAACGGCAATATCTTTTTCAATCTTCGGCCTTCTCCACGTAGTGGAGAAGGGGGATCGTCGCTTACAGCGATGGTGGATGAGGTTGTTTCAGCAGAAGCAAACAAGGAAATCAAACTAACCTGGACAAAAGATGGCTTTGACCTTTATCGAAAGGCTTCTTCTTCGGGTATTTGGCAGGCTGTAAGCCGTCAGCCGTTAGCCGTCAGCTTATCCGACGGTCTTTACCAATGGACCACTTACGCCATCGACGAAGCCGGCAACATCAGTAATAACATTACCGGCCAAACAGTCCTTGATCGAGCTCCCCCTCAGATCCTTGGTTTAAACGCCGACCCGAATCCTTTTACCCCTAACGACGATGGCGTTAAAGATACGACAAACTTCTGGTACAAATTCAATGAACCGGCCTATATTAAATTAAATATTAATTGCGAGGATAATCAGCTTTTTCGCTCTCATGAAGGCCCGACTAGTAATTTTAAGTATCCCAATTTGTCATTTGACATTAGCCATTTGTCATTAGCTTCCACCGGAAGCTGGCTCTGGGATGGTCGCGGGTCGCGCAATGAACTCCTCGGGGGAACATACAACTATACGATCATAGCTGAAGACAATGTTGGGAATGTCTCAACCTCCGAAATGAAAATTATCACCGTTGACCGTGTGCCTACATTGATTCCCTATGCTTATGCAGAACCGGACCCGTTTTCCCCTGTAAATCCTGATAACAGTTTCACCGAAGTAAAATATCATATTGGCAGGGATAATCTTAAAGTAAGAGCCTGGATAATTGGAAAAGATAACCAGATCCTTAAAAAACTGTGCTGGGATGAAATGCAAGGGAAGGGGGAGCATGTTCTCAAATGGTACGGCGATTTTGACTCGGATTACGCTGGCCCGACCGCATCAACGAATAAATATCGCGTTGCCGATGGTTCCTATGAATTTAAAATCTATGCGCAGGATTCTACGGAAGAAGGGGCAAAACCAGCAGAAGTATCAAATACCGTATTGGTGGACAATGTTCCGCCGCACATCAGCCTGACCAGTCTTAATGTCGATTATGAAAAGAAAGAGGCGAAGATAATTTATTCGATTCCGGAGTCCTCCTCGGTTGAAGTCTCGGTCTTTAATAAGAATGGGGAATTATTGGCTGAATTGGTATCCAAAGAAAGCCAAATTGCCGGAGAACATACTCTATTCTATAAATTAATTACCGGTGAAGGGGAGCGGTATTTTAAATTATCCGCAATCGATAAGGCGAAGAACAAAGATGAATTGATCACAAAATCTTTTTCGCTCGATCCGAATGCCCTTAGTATTGTTAGTATTACTTCCATTCCAAATCCATTTACTCCCAACGGCGACGGGCATACTGACCAGACCAAAATGAGTTATGCGGTTTCGGGTGGCGTACCTCCGTATAAGGTGAACGTAAATGTTTTGTCCCCTTCCGGATCGACGATCAAGAAACTTACGGAGGACGAATCGCAGACTGCGGGTAGCCATTCCCTATATTGGGATGGATTAAGGGGGAAGGATCAAGGAGTAGAGGGGCCTGTCGATGATGGATACTATGAATACCAGATATTGATAGAGGATAAACTGGGTACGAAAACTGAAAGCAGGGGGCAAGTATTATCAGTTTCATCTAGGCCAGTTGTCGATTTGTCTGTTGCTTCTGGAGAAGGAAACACTTTTAACTACTCAATTAATTATCCTGCGACGTATCTTACTAAAGAAGCGCTTGTGAAACTGGAAGTCTTTAACGTATCCGGAGAAGCGGTTTGGAATAAAGTTTTTAACAATACGCCTGGGAACTACTCATGCAAAATCCCAAATCCCAATGACCAAATCCCAAATCCCAATGACCAAATCCCAACAATGAATGAAGGCAATTATTATGTGAAAATATCTGCAGAAGATAGCTTGGGAACGACTGCAATCCCAAAAACGGTTGCCTTTGGTATCGGTAGCAATATTAGTGAGGAAGTGATTGTTCCGGAAGTCGGAACGATTGAAGTTGGCGCTTTTTCTGTATCGCCGGCAATAGCTAATTCAAACGCGACGATCAAGTTTAATGTTAATCGGAAGCTTAATAACATTCCTAAAGTGTCTGTAATTCAGAATGGATCCTCGCCCGGCTTGTCCCGTTTGTCGCGATCCGCCAGCTGGGAATATGAATATATTTATGACGTATTCAATGGTTTTGATGGAATGGCGGCTGCATCGATCGAAGTTGCGGGGAACAATGTCTATTCCTCAGGGGAGGCTTTTGTAGTTGATACACTCCCTCCAACTTTCGCCAGTATTGAAGCAGAATTAATAAATGAATTAGGCTTTAATAAACAGGCAAAAGTTGGATCGGAATTAACGATTAATTTTAAAGCGAATGAACTGTTAAGCTTTCCTCCTGATGTAAGGATAAATGGAAATCCAGCTAAAAATCAAATAGTCGGTAATAATATTTATTCATATAGTTATACGGTTTTACCGGATGACCTGGGTGGAACAGCCGAGGTGGCGATTAGCGGTTATGATTTAGCCGGGAACTATGGCGAGTACAAAACATCTTCCGAAGTGGAGAGCTTTGTGATCGATCTATCATCACCTACGGTTGTGATCGCCTCCCCGGAAACAAATATGATCGCTAACCCTTCGCCGATCTCGATGAATTCCGATCAGGGTGAAAACAGAAGACAAACAACCCTTTATTATCAGACTAACGAATATGGGTTGGTAATGGTTAAAGTATACAAAATTGATGACAATAAAAAAGCAGAAGATTTGAAAAAAGAGAATTTTACTAATAGCAATTTAATAAAAACGCTATTAAATAACGTTTGGCAAAATGAAGGCGAGCATCAGGTCGTCTGGGATGGATCAAATGAAAATAACCAGAAAGCAACCCCGGGTAAATACGCATTTATTGTCGAGGTAAAGGACAGGGCAGGGAATATTACCGAAAAGAAGTGGGGAGGAACGGTTTGGATCCAAAATAATTGCTTAAGGTTAAAAGGGCCGGACCAGAGAGCTGTTAACGAACTAAAATTAAACAGCAATCCTGATCCATCGATAATTGCCCCGGATGGAAATGCGACCAATGAAGTTCAGAAAAAAGCGCGAATATATTTTAGAGTTGATCTGGGGGTTACTCCTAAAGTCTGTGATCGGCCGGAGAGAATTTCTGCGATGTCGGATGACAATATTTCCTGGGAAGCAGGCGAGGTAAAGAAGGTCGGATATTACTCGGTAAAGATCTTTGATGCTGCAAATCAGTTAATTAAAACACTTGCTGATAACAAAGAACTATATTCAGGAACCTTGAAACTTGAGACTTGGGACGGGAAGGTTGAGGCCGGTGCCTTTGTCCCTGAAGGGAAATATCACGTAGTGGTTGAAGTAAAAGATTTTTTGGAAGCCGGCCCGGTTGAAAATACGCTGGTGCTAAACGACATAACGATCGATAATACTGCACCGACGATAACGAATTTGTCTGCCAGTAATTATTATTTCTGCGGTGGTAAAACATTAAATACTGAACCGGCAAAGCGAATATCTACGCTTTCATATCATGTTGAGGATAATGGTGCCGACGTGTTTTCGACCATTGATATTGTAAGTAAAGGGATCCACAAGGCAACTTTGCAAAACACAATTTTGCAGCAGGTAGGTGCCGATTACAGCAAAGAATGGAATGGCGAAGGATACGACCAGGATGGGGAATATACATATAAATTAACAGTCGTTGATTTGGCGGGGAATCTAGCGACTGCGGAAGGTCGGTCCGTAATGGACAAAACGGAGCCTTCAGGAGGAATAAAGATAAATAATGGGAGCAGCTACACGGTTAATCCGATCGTTACTTTAGAAGCAATTAGTTCAACCGATGAATGCAGCGGATTGGATAAAATATCATTTAGCGAGGATGATCAGAATTGGTCAGCCTGGGAAAATCCCGTAAGTATGAAAACTTGGACTTTGTCTGGGATCGATGGACCAAAAACTGTTCATATGCGGCTAATGGATCGGGCGGGAAATTATGGTTTCAACAATTCTTCAATTATTCTGGATACGGCAAACCCATATTTTTCATCCGGGCCAAGTATTTCTAGCGGACAAGCAGATTCAGCCTGGTCATCAAATAAATCGATTGGTATCTCTTTTACAGGTGACGATGACACCTCAAAAGTAGCGTCATATAGCGCAATCGTTAATGGGAGTGAAATAAAAAATATCTCTTCTCCATTGTCAAAAGACATGAACGATGGAAAAAACAAGATAAAAGTCAGGGTGTACGATAATGCGGGGAGATCCACTGATTCAAACGAAATAAATCTA
>Ga0172379_10006980_pt1 | contig 14866 bp, 10 predicted proteins | sample GrowelOW334metaG_FD_119756 | JGI IMG/M metagenome (GOLD analysis project Ga0172379, IMG submission 119756) | Groundwater microbial communities from an aquifer near a municipal landfill in Southern Ontario, Canada - Groundwater well OW334 metaG | ecosystem: Environmental > Aquatic > Deep...
AAAAGTATTAGTTGTTGATGATAACGAAGATATCTTACTTGCTGTAAAATTACTTTTAAAACCCTACGCTTCAGTAATTCTTACTGAAAATAATCCGAACAAAATTTATTCGATTCTGCAGGATCAAACATTTGATGTGATCTTCCTGGATATGAATTATTCAAAAGACACTACCAGCGGACATGAAGGTTTCTTCTGGTTAAAAGAAATTATGAAACTCGATTATAAGGCGGTTGTTGTTCTTATAACAGCCTATGGCGATGTTGATACGGCGGTGAGAGCTATAAAAGAAGGGGCAACTGATTTTGTTCTTAAACCCTGGCAAAACGAAAAATTTATTGCCACGTTTAATTCCGCGTTAAAACTTCGCGAATCCCGAGATGAATTGGAAAAGATGAAAACAAAGCAGAGTTTCATAAATCAAATATCGGGTAACGGTTTAGATGAAATTATTGGAATTTCCGAGCCAATGCAAAAAGTATTCAATACTATTCAAAAAGTGGCTGAGACTGATGCAAACGTTTTGATACTTGGAGAAAACGGAACGGGTAAAGAATTAGCGGCTCGCGCAATTCATAAACACTCTAAAAGAGCAAAAGAAATTTTTATAAGCGTGGATATCGGTTCACTTACCCAGTCGCTTTTTGAAAGTGAACTCTTTGGTTACACTAAAGGAGCGTTCACTGACGCGAAAGAGGATCATATCGGAAGGTTTGAGTTATCAAGCGGCGGAACTCTTTTTTTAGACGAGATAGGAAATCTACCGCCGGAAATGCAGTCGAAACTTTTAACGGTTATTCAGAATAAGGAAGTTTTTCGTGTCGGGTCATCCAAGCCGATTCCAATTGATAGCCGGATGATTTGCGCTACAAATGCTCCTGTATATGAACAGGTTGCGGCAAATAAATTCAGACAAGATCTACTTTACCGGATCAACACAGTTGAAATTCACCTTCCTCCTTTAAGAGAACGGAAAGGAGATATTCCTCTTCTAACAGAATATTTTTTGTCGATCTACAAAAGAAAATATAATAAACCGGATTTGACAATTGATCCGGTAACCATAAGATATTTTGAAAACTATGAATGGCCAGGCAATATCCGAGAACTTCAACACGCGATTGAAAGAAGCGTGATTCTTTGCGATTCGCATACACTAAAGCTCGCGGATATTTCTTTACTCCCAAGTTCAAACACCGGCAATGATGAATCGTTTAATACGATGAATCTGGAAGAGATTGAGAAATTGATAATTCAGAAAGCGCTCCTCAAGTTCGACGGCAACGTTTCGAAAGCCGCGAAAGAACTTGGACTTACCAGGACGTCTCTCTACCGCAGAATGGAAAAACACGGACTTTAATGTGAAGAATTTTAATCTACGAGTTACGCTAAGAATTATATTTTTATCCGCAATAATTTTCTTTGCGGCATATTTTATATTTCTCAAAAACTATAGTGTATCCGGCATGCTCACTCTCGCCGCATTATATCAGGGCTACTCATTAATTAGATTTATCAACCATACCAATAGAAAAGTAACGGATTTTTTACGCGGTATTAATTACTCTGACTTCACACAAAATGTTCGGCTTGGAAAACTTGGCGGAACATTTGTTGAACTTGCCGAAGAAATGAACAAGCTTCTAAATAAGTATAAAGATATTCGATTCGAAAAAGAAGAAAATTTGCGCTATCTGCAAACCATTGTTGAGCATGTGGGAATTGGTCTAATTGTTTTTGATGCGAAAGGTTCCGTAGAATTATTAAACAAAGCCGCAAAAAAGATTCTTAAACTCACACACCTTCAAAACATTTCTACCCTTGATGAAAAACATAACGGCTTTGGACAATTTCTTTTTCAATTAAATGCCAAAAAGCATACTACATTTAAATTATTTAATAATGGAGAAACAATTCAGCTCATGGTTCAAAGCACCTGGTTTAGAATGAAAGATCAGAATCTAAGACTAATTTCTTTCTACAATATTCAATCGGAACTAGAAGAAAAAGAAATTGAAGCATGGCAAAAACTTATCCGCGTTCTTACACACGAGATAATGAATTCAATTACTCCGATCTCATCACTGGCTTCAACAGCAGCGGGACTAATCAAGAATTCGGATCAAGAGAAGATAAATAAAGAATCGCTCGAAGATATTGAGAATGCGTTAACCACCATCCACCGCCGCAGCGATGGACTGACTTTATTCATAAACAAGTTCAGAGATCTTTCAAAAATTCCGAAACCAAATTTTCAAACGATCTCTGTACCGGAATTATTTTACCGCGTACGCCTTTTAACAGGACAATTAATTTCGTCATCCAATATTCAATTATCTGTTTCAGTAAAGCCTGAAAACCTCGAAATAATAGCTGATCCCGACTTGATCGAGCATGTATTGATCAATCTGGTCAACAATGCTGTTCATGCTTTAAGAGAAACAGAGAGCGGTATTATTCAACTAACGGCTGAAATAAACGAAAGAGGAAGAGCCGTACTGAAGGTTATCGACAACGGCTGTGGTATTTCTGAAGATGTGCTTGATAAAGTATTTGTTCCGTTCTTTACAACAAAGCAGGAAGGTTCGGGTATCGGATTAAGTATATCTCAAAGTATAATCCGCGCTCATGGGGGAAGTATTTGGGTACAATCCAAACCAAATAAAGGAACTGTTTTTACGTTGCGTTTATGATAAATGAAAAAGCCCGAAAACAATGTTTTCAGGCTTATTTTTTAGGGGCGGAGAGACAGGGACTATTACCCCCGCTCTAAATCTTTCGATTTTAGCGAAAAAACAAAGCATTTTAAGTTACGTTACCGAAAAGTTACCAAATTTCATTTTTAAGGTGAAATTAATACACAACAAAACCCACCCCGAGCGACAATTTGAAAAAAGATGAAAGATTTATTGGTCCAGACCTTGACTTCTGGACTCTTAAATCCGATATTATGTTATGGGGAAATTAAAACTGCAACTCGACAACCGACAACAACCTTAACAGGTTTATTAACTTCTAAACAAAGGTACTATTTATGGAAAAACAATTTTCAACAATTGATTTTTATGCGGCAGCTGCGCTCGTGGCAGAAAATTATGAGCTTGTCGATTATTACAGACTAGGTGGTTTCACAACCTTTCTGTTCAACGAAACACCCGACCTTAATAATTATATCAAAAATACTACTCAGAAAAAGCTCTTATCGAACCTACAAAATTCGGGAGAGCTATTAAAAATTTGAAATCGCTTATTCACAGCATTTCATTATCAACTTCTAAACCGGTAAACAACAATGCATTCAATAATAACAAAGGCACAAAATGATACTTTAGTATATTCAACAAATCCCGCCGTCACTCCGGAGATGACAAAACATGAAGGTGCAACGCAAACGAGGGGGTGGCAAAAAAAGACAATTCTTTGGAACGAAGAAGCTTTAACAAACATGGTAAGAAGTGAAGCTTATTGTCAGTCTGTCTTCATTAATGAAGAAAAAGTTAAAAACAGCGTAACTGATATGCACTTCTTTGCAGTAGATTTTGATAAAGGAGAGACAACTTTTGAAAAGTATAAAAGCGATAAACTTTCAACATTCGAGTTTACTGCTTTTATGCACACAACTGTCAACCATCAGAAAGAACTTAAGGAAATTGTAGATGGTGAAGAAGTTATCTATCCACCGAGAGACAAGTTCAGAGTTATCATTCCCTTGTCTGGATCAATAACAAATTCACAAGCCGAGTCTTTGAAAAGTTCTGGTCTTATACAGACCCTCTTTTCCATGAATGTTGATGATATCGATATGAGTTTCATTGACAGTAATAGATACTTCAAACAAAATCCAGATGCCAAAGTTTACTTTCATAAAAAAGAAGACCTCTTAAACACGGATTATCTTTTAGAGAACATTGAACAGAAAAAGAAAGTGAGCCGCGGACCATCCAAGAAAACAAAATTTGGCAACAACGATATTTTAAGAAAACACGATCTGACAGAAATTAAGGTTGCTGACGTAAAACAGAAAGAAAGGATCTTCTGCCCATTCTGTGACGTAACTAAACGAACTCATCCCAATGATGCTAATGCTTTCATTGATGTTAATCCAGCGGGAACAAAATACATCTTCTGCTCAAGTGAACAGAAGACTTACTGGCAAGAAGCTTCTGATGTTGATTTAGAAAAATGTAAGCTCTTCTGGAACGCTTCCTTAGGCTGTCCTTCAATGGTTGGGTATGAGTCCATGTCGAAAACCGATGACAGTGTTTATTATGTTTTTAAGAACGACGGTGATTTCAAGAACTACTGCTGTCAAAACCAAATCAACCCCTCGATCAAAGACTATCTCCCAAGAAGGGAAATTATTTTTAATCCAGGATTACCTTCGGGATTGACCGAAAAGTATTACAATCTCTTCGTAGAGACAAAATATATGAAGAAAGATTATTCGACTCTTCCGAGGGTCGGTTTGGTTGGGTTGGTTGGTTTGCTGAGCAACCGCACTCCGCTAATCGCAGAACTTTTACTAAATATTTTCGGTGAAGAGGAGTACGTCGAGAGATTCCTAAACTGGATTGCTTTTTTACTTAAAGAAAGAGGAAAGGCAGATACAGCATGGATGATCACTTCGGAGGAAGAAGGAGTTGGTAAAGACCTTATGTTCAACAGGATCCTAAAACCTTTGTTCGGTGAAAAGCAGAGCCAGCTAGTAAATGGAAAAAGGATTGCCAAGGATTTTAATAATCAAGATATGAACTGTTTTCTCCGCGGATATAACGAAGTCTTTTCGTCTGGAGATAAAACTGGAAACATTTCGAGAAAAGAATGGCTAAAGGATGCGATCACTTCACGAAAACAAACCATTGAATATAAATGTAAGGACACTTTTGAAGCAGATAACTTTATGAATTTCATATTGTTCTCCAACAACGAGAGTCCAATCCTTCTTAATGATAAAGATAGAAGATTCAATGTTATAATAAATCTAAAAGCAAAAAAAGTTAGGGCTTTAAGTTTTTTTAGAGGGCAGAAGTTTCTGGAAGATGATCTTGCAAAAGAACTTGCTGATTTTGCAGAAATCATTTTCACGATAGACTATGATGTTGACCTTGCAAACACGCCATTGGATTCAGAGGCAAAGCAAAACCTAGTAGCAATGTCGAGTAATCCGTATGACGATTTTGTTAAAGCGGTAAAGTCTGGGGATGCAGATTATTTTCTTTTTGAGGAGATTTTCAAACCCGATTTCTCTGAGACATTACTTGATAAGAATGCAAAATCGAGGGAAGCATTAGATGCTGAAAAGATGGTAACCAAGCAGAGTACCATTCCAGCCAAGTATATGAACAGAGTTGTTAAATATCATTTCGGATTGGAGACATATAAAAAGTCACTGGATAAACTGAAATCCAAAGGGTTAGCTAATAACGCTCTCAGATTATCCAAGGATGAGGTGATTAAAGCGTATCTGTAACTTTGTAACTTATTTGTAACCTGCTTGTAACCTGTTAAACCCTTATTTTACAAGCATGTAACCTTGTAACCTCTATTATTGATAGTTTATAAAAAAAGAATACATGATAGAGATTAGAGGTTATAGCTATCGTAGCGATGTAAAAAAGTCTGGGAGTAATATTTACGGGTTACAAGGTTACAGGTTACAAATTGAGGTTATGAAGTAAAAACGAAGAATTACAGGTTACAGAGAGGTTACAAGAAGTTACAGAATCGGGGCGTGTAAGTTGTGCCGGGTGTACAAGGGAAAAATGGGATACACAACCAATCTACCCCCGGTGACTCTGGCGTAGGATAAACAACCAACCTACCCTCTTTTGAATTATTAAAAAATTCTCGCATTATTGTACATGAAACATTTATTTATCTTATCCATTACTCTTCTTTTTATTGCTGGATGTGCTGGCACTAAGCAAATCAATAAAGAGGGTCAGTTCACTTCTGCACAAACTGAATTGATTATGACAGCTGATTCCTCAGCTCCGATGCGTGTACTGAGTGTTTACAATAAACAAGATTCTCTCTTGCTTCGAAGTAAGTCAGTAGATGTTATCCCCGATTCAAATGATATTATACTTAACAATCTTATAAGAAGAATGTATACGACAGTTAACGATAGTCTCACTGAGGGAGTTGGTATTGCCGCCCCACAAGTTGGAATACTAAAAAATATTATCTGGGTACAGCGGTATGATAAAACTGGTTATCCTTTCGAAGTATACCTTAATCCAAAAATCAAACAGTATACAAAAAAGAAATTAAACTGGGTTGAGGGATGTCTTTCTGTGCCAGGCAGAAGAGATACGACGACGACTCGATCTTATGCAATTCTTCTAGATTATATGAAACCCGATAACTCTCATCAACTTGAAATGATCGAAGGGTTCACGGCTATTATTTTACAGCATGAAATAGATCATCTGAATGGAATTATTTATTTGGATAGAGTTAAATAGGGCGTGTAGATACGCACAAATACTTTCGTAGTATGATACTTTTCACTCAAGACCCAGCTCTCGCTGTTTAACAAATTCGCCAAATTCTTTATCGGAACCAAGAATATGTGTGATTGTCCAATCTTTCAAAAAATCCATTGTCTTTAGTGAGAGCACTATGCTTCCTTTACTCAATTCCAACTGGAGGTCTTTTACTTTATCAACAAAATAATCATGTTCTTCAAGATGTTCCGCGGCTTTTGGATATGCATGTTGAGCAAATAATTCCTTTTCATAAGAGAAGTGATATACAGTATAATCAGAAAGCTTATCTAATGTCTCACTAATAGTAGATTGAAGCAGACCGTGACGTTGTGCATCGTAGAGATCATTGATAATACTAATGAGTATTTTATGTTGATCATCAATTAGTTTGAAACCGATGTTATAATTATCATTCCATTTGAAATGTGCCATTTTATTCTCCAGTTGATGTTCAAAATTAACTAAATATTGTTCCTCTTAAAAGATTTTTTATTTGTTCATACAAGCAAAGCAAACCACTTGACTCGACCGATTAATTAGCTTATACTATATCATGGGGAAATGAATCATCAGTACACAACCAACATGGCCCAACATAAACTTGAACGGAGGAATTAATGACGCAGATGGCAAAACAAAACAAACTGCGATAAGAATAATATGCGCGGAAGACCGTAATGAATCTGGTAATGGACAATTACGGAAAGTCTATGGATATGAATCGATCACGGGAACCAATTAATATAAAAATAGGTGTACGCAGCGTACAGCCCGTACGCCACTTTTAAGGGGAATAAATATGAAACACAACTATCCGAAAAACCGAAAACCACGAGATGTGAGTTATTCAAAGTCTTACAAACTGGTTCAACAAATTGGGGAAGAGAAGCTTAGAGATTTATTTAGTAAGGCGGGGATGTACACCGTTTCCAAGTGGCTTGCCGAACTTGGATATGAAGCGACACCTTATGTCGTTAGGCACGCAAGAAAAAGATATAAACTTGGGGATAGAATAAATGAAAAAGAAAATCTTTAAGCCAAAACCGCTTAGTAAAGCTGAACAAGTTTACTTACAAACGCTCGCTAAGCGTCCAGCGAAGACACCATTTAATGAGCTCGTCAGCAAGGTGAATAAAATAGCTATCAAGGGGGAAGAGAAATGATAAGATATTCTGGAGGCGACGGCACATGCAAAAGCAATACGATTAAAATCACTGGTGCAAGAATAAATGTTGAGGGGGTTGATGCAGAGTATGCTCTCATTAGAAGTGTCTTCCAGATACTTCATAAAAAGTGGGAACTGCTTTTCCAAGAACTCATCTCCGACGACAAGCACAGTTATGATAGGCTTGTTTTGAAGGACGAAGATGGAAACGTTGGTGAGATTTGGTTCGACATTATGGACTTCTTTGGTAAGTGGTAAATAAAAAGCCGATCGTTACGGTCGGCTTTTCTGCAAGGCAAACTTTTCACGGGCTGAAAATATAGATGGTACCCGGCCTAACAGTAACGCCTGATCAAAAAGTCTCGATTTGATTCCCAGCAGAAAAGCTAAAATAAAATTTTTATTTAGGATTTTTTACTTACTTATCTAAAGCCGCCAGTGTTGCTGACGGCTCTTGAAAATTTTTAGCACTTTAGTTGAGCCGCCCTTGTCAGAACGGCTCCTAAATATTTCTCTATTTCATCAAAAGTAGTTTCTTAACAGATCTAAACTTTTCTGTATTCAATTCATAAAAATAAAGCCCGGACGCTATGTTGCCAGCATTCCATTCTACAGTATGATATCCAGCTTCTTTTTCTTCATTCACCAGATTCGCTATCCGTTGCCCGAGTTGATTGTAAATCGTTAGCCTTACTACAGCCTTTTCCGGTACTGAGTATCGTATCGTAGTAGTAGGGTTAAACGGATTCGGATAATTGCCAAATAGTTTGAACTCTGTTGGAATAATATTCTCTTCAGCAACGCCAAACTTCAGAAGGGATTGATCCGCATTTTTTAAATTGGGTACCGCACTCAGCGCATGAGTCCAGGCATTGCGATAGTGTTCTATACCGCTGTCAAATTTACCTTCTGACACATCACTATTCCCCTTTGATATTTCTTCGTTGGCTTTGCTAATTTTCTTCATGTCCCCACCGGCTTCAGTCACGTCTTTCACAGCAATCTGTGCAAGTTCATGCTCGGATGCAACAATTCGGTCTATGAAATCATTCAGAAGAGCATCTGTAATTGTACTCTTATCATCCTTCACCAAATTTCGTAGGATGTTAACAGCGTCTTTTCCTTTATTGAAAACTTCCTCACCGTGTTTTGTCAGCAGATGTACATCGTCTTTCCAGAATTCAGAATTAATCGACGCGGTCACATACTCGATTACTTCATCAAGTTTATTCAAATCTTTGTTATCTGTCACACTACCACGCAACTCAGTAATATCTGTCAACACATTTCGCATCGTTCCCTTTGGTGTCCGTTGACACACACTGGTTTGACCTGCTTCAAGCGTGAACGTCTCACCATTTACGGTAAGCAATATGTTAGTAGTAGATGAAGATGCCGTTGCAATTATGATCCCATTTTCCTCAGTAGAGAAAGTGATAGCATTACCTGCGCCAATTTCAGCGCTCATTCTTAGATCACCTTCGGCAATTCTTGTTATTATTCGCCCCGTAATTACGTTGAGGGTTGCGGAGCCACTGGTGAGAACATATTCAGCAGGAGTGTTGGCAAGGATTTCATTGGTTACAATTGGAGAACATGTACCAACAACAGTAGCATGTAACGTTCCAGTCCCGGCAATTATATGAATACCATTTGAATTTGGTTCTTTATATAATTTCCAGGTTCTGCCTCCACGATCAATTATTGTACCTGTAGTCGTACCACCTACTGCAATATTGGAAAAGTCATTTGAAAAGGCACCGGGTTGTGTATCTATATTATCAGCTATTCCGTCCTTGTCATTATCGATGAAAAAAGGAATTGCAGCGGTTATACCCATATATCCATAGACGTTAGATACTTTTGCACTCAACAGATTTTGCTCAATATTTATTATGTGATTATCTCCTTCAAGATTCTCAGATATATGAGAAGTATTCGAAACAAAATTAATTACATACACGTATTCTATGTGGCGGTGTGAATAAGCATGAAAAACAAAAGTGTTGGAATATATTTTATCTCCAGCAACTTCATCGCCGTGTGTACCATCGTCATACATAGGGCTCATTTCATTACTTGTATTGTTATTCCAACCACTCCAGCTCAATGGCAAGTTTGATCCTGTTATATGAAGAGTCTGAACTGAAGCTGTTAATAGATTACCATCTGCATCACGTCCATTATTTGTGTCAATGGTAAATAATATTTCAGTTGGAAAGAGAGTAACATCATTATACGTTAAGTCATTAAACATTTTTCTAATAACAAAATTAGGATTTTCAAAATCTTGTTCAGTTACTTGATAAGTTCTGTTAGGAACATATTCCCAACTTTCAGATTCGTAAATCCCAGAAGATGTGGAATACCAATATTTATATTCCGGTATATTATTACCAGAGACTAATTCCTGTATTGTTTCATGGTAATATATATTCGGATTAGCTAGATCTCGCTGCATTTGAACTCCTTGACTCCAGCCAAACGCGGAACTTCTCAACTCAACATAATCCGTAGAAGGATTAAATCTATTACCTAGTATCTCTATCTCCATACTGCATTCGTATCTTACTGTAATACTTGTATATGTTAAGTCATTAAACATTCTATGAATAACAATATTAGAATTTGCAATATCTTGTTGAGTTACTTGATAAGTTTTGTTTGAACCATCTTCCCAATTATTATTAGTAGAATACCAAAATTTATATTCCGGTATATTTTCGCCAACATTTAATCCCTGTACTGTTTCATGGTAATATATATTCGGATTAGCTAGATCTCGCTGCATTTGAACTCCTTGAGTCCAGCCAAACGAGGAACCTCTCAATTCAACATAATCCGCTGTAGGATTAAACCTACTTCCTAGTATCTCTAATTCCATATTGCATTCGTATCTTACTGTAATAGCAGATACCAGTTTTGTAGAGTGAGCCAAACTGACGTTGCCGAAGAAAAAAACTACCAACAAGATGGCGAGGAAGCCATTGCTTATCACTTTAATTCTATCAGTTCTTTTTAAAGATTCGTTTTTCATAATGATTCTCCATTAAATTCTGTTAATCCAATTAATTACATTATTAAAATTATTTCATTAAAATCATCTTCTTAGAAATATTTACATTACTTCCTTTTATGCTGTAAATGTAAAGCCCAGATGAAAGTTTTGATGCATCAAAATTGAAATTATAATCTCCTACTCCCAATTGTCCGTTAACTAATTCTGCAACTTCTTGTCCTAGTGTATTATATACTTTTAGTGCATAGTAACCGGCTTCCGGTATTGCAACCTGAATTGTGGTTGTTGGATTGAATGGATTAGGATAATTTTGCATCAGCTGAAATGAAGTTGGCAGTCCTTCTTCTTGTTCAAAGGCTGCTAAATCTTTTTTAAGAGAAGTACCTAAATACCGTTTATAATATATCTCGGAATTTGCGCCATTGCGGTAATCACGAAATAAAACATGAACATTAGAGCCCGAGACAGCAATCGAAGAAACGTTTACAGCACCATGATTACTAGTCAACTGAACGTCACTTCCCCATTTTATACCGTCGTTATTAGATGTTCTGTAATATATATCCCAATTTTTTAAACGATAACTGTGATATACAAGATGCACAGTTGATCCATTCACTGCTAAAGACGGATATGAATCATTGTAATTATTTTTCGAAGTCAGCTTTGTATCTGCGCCCCAGCTTATACCTCCGTTCGTCGATCGCTTATAGTACAAATTAGGGATTGCCCCATTACGACCGTCAGTCCATGCAATATGAACTATTGAACCTGAAACGGCTAAAGTAGGAAATTCTGAACTAGCTGAATTATTTGTCAGCCGTGTATCAGTTCCCCAGTTTATACCACCATCTGTTGAACGCTTGTAATATATCTCCCAATTGCCGGCCGTTGAATCATACCATGCAACGTGAACAACCGAACCGGAGACTGCTACTGTGGGTGCCCAAGATTTACCCGTAGTATTACTCAAACGTAGATCTCCCGACCAAGTATCACCACCGTCTAAGGAATTTTTATAATATACTTCATAGTTCCCATCACGATTATCATTCCATACAAGGTGAACATTAAGTCCGGATACAAAAATCGATGGGTGTAAGGATTTGTAAATATTATTTGTGAGTCTAATTTCCTGTCCCCACGTAATTCCTCCGTCGCTAGAGCGTTTGTAATATTCTTCGACGTTCCCGTCGGCGTCGACTATCGCATCGCGGTTGTCATACCAAACTACATGGACATAAGACCCCGATACGGCGATTGCGGGATTATATGCAATAGATACATTGTTCGACAAATTTACATTCTCGCTCCATGTTAATCCTTTATCCGTAGAACGTTTGTAGTAAATCTTCCAGTTACCTTCACCTATAGTAACACCATCATACCAAACAACGTGGATAACATTGCCGTCAGCGGCAATACACCGTGCGTTACCGAAAGATGTATAAGAATTAGTAGGGTCATTGGTCATCCGAACTTCCGGCTGCCATTGAGCATTCAAAGATCCGGCAATGAACAAAAACAAAAAACAAACAAATAAATTTTTCATTTTGTTAAATCTCCTTTGTTGGTGAATTAATTTCATCACAATATACTTTCTGGCTAATCTGTCATTGTCGGAATGATGTAAATCTTTATCAATTTATTGTCAGAAAATGTCATGAAAACCCTTTTGTAGAGTCATTAATTATGAATTCAAAAAAGGGCTTATGTTCTTGATGGGAAATAAAATTTAGGAAGAATAGAGACGGAATTAATTCCGTCCCTATTTGAAAGAAGAACGGCAATAAAATTATTTTATAAACAACATTTTTTTAGAGTCTGTGAAATTACCCGCTTGCAACTGGTAGAAATAAATTCCGCTTGAGAGTTTTGATGCATCAAAATCTACTTCATGGTACCCAGCTTCTAATTCTCTATTTACCAATGTTGAAATGTTTCTCCCTAGAATATCATAGACTTTTAAAGATACATACCCTGCAGAAGGAATTTGATAGCTGATCGTTGTTGTTGGATTAAACGGATTCGGATAATTCTGCTCTAACGAATACGCCATAGGCATACCTAAATTAACTTCTACTTCTTTGCTGTATTCATACTTGCCGCCAAAATCAATTTGTTTTAGACGGTAAAGATATTTACCAGTAGAAACCGTTACATCACTAAAACTGTACTCTTTAGTCGAGGTGCTATTACTCTTACCTTGCACAAATCCAACTTTTTCCCAATTTGAATTTTGCAAGCTGGTAATTTTGTTATCTTGTAATCTTTCTATTTCAAAACCAGAGTTGTTAAGTTCCGTAGCTGTTTGCCAGATAAGATTTACTGTTTTGTTTTTAATAGTAGCAGTGAAGGAGACCAACTCTACTGGCAAATTCACATCTGACAACGGTAGTCTCCAAACGCCGAAGCCATAAGTACCGGCAAAGAGATTCGTCTCGCTGACGGCAAGAGACATGACCTGAGTGTTCGTCAAGCCGGTACTCGCCGCAGTCCAGCTTGTACCGTTGTCGGTTGAAAGAAAGACATCACGCCCAGTTCCGGCAAAGAGATTCGTGCCTGAGATAGCAAGTGCAAAGACAGAATAGGCCGTCAAGCCGGTACTCGCCGCAGTCCAGCTTGTGCCGTTGTCGGTGGAAAGAAAAACGCCACCCGCAGTCCCGGCAAAGAGATTCGTGCCGCCTGCCCCATTGGAGGAGGCGATAAGAGAATAGACACGATTGCTCGTCAAGCCGGTACTCGCCGCAGTCCAGCTTGTGCCGTTGTTGGTGGAAAAATAGACGCCGAAATCAGTCCCCGCAAAGAGATTCGTGCCGCCTGCCCCGTCAGAGGAAACGGCAAGAACATTGATAAAAATGGGCGTCAAGCCGTTATTGACTGCAGTCCAACTTGTACCGCAGTTAGTGGAAAGAAAAACACCACCGCCATAAGTACCGGCAAAGAGATTCGTCTCGCTGACGGCAAGAGACATGACCTGAGTGTTCGTCAAGCCGGTACTCGCCGCAGTCCAGCTTGTGCCGTTGTTGGTGGAAAAATAGACGCCGAAATCAGTCCCCGCAAAGAGATTCGTGCCGGAAAACGCAAGAGACATGACCATATTATCAGCAGGATCCGTCAAGCCTGTACTCACCGCAGTCCAGCTTGTGCCGATGTCGGTGGAAAGAAAGAGGCCGTTGAACACAGTCCCTGCAAAGAGATTCGTGCCGCTGACGGCAAGAGACCAGATATGAGTGTCTGTCAATCCTGAATTAAATTGAGTCCAACTTGTGCCGCTGTTGGTCGACAGAAAGACACCACCGCCAAAGAAAGTCCCGGCAAAGACATTGGTGCCGCTGACGGCAAGAGACATGACAGTAGGTGCAGTTAAGCCGGTATTGTCTGCAGTCCAACTTGTACCGTTGTCGGTGGAAAGAAAGGAACCACCTTTCCAAGTCCCGGCAATGAGATTCGTACCGCTGACGGCAAGAGACATGACCTGAGTGTTCGTCAAGCCGGTACTCGCCGCAGTCCAGCTTATACCGTTGTTGGTTGAAAGAAAGACACCACCGCCATTAGTTCCAGCAAAGAGATTCGTACCGCTGACGGCAAGAGACATGACCTGAGTGTTCGTCAAGCCGGTACTCGCCGCAGTCCAGCTTGTGCCGTTGTCGGTGGAAAGAAATACGCCACCCCCAGTCCCGACAAAGAGATTCGTACCCGAGACTGCAAGAACATAGATACGATTGTTCGTCAAGCCGGTACTCGCCGCAGTCCAGCTTGAGCCGTTGTCGGTGGAAAGAAATACGCCGTTGTCATCGGTACCAGCAAAAAGATTCGTACCGGAGACGGCAAGAGACCTGATTGAAGTATTCCACAAACCGGTACTCGCGGCAGTCCAACTTGTGCCGTTGTCGGTGGAAAGAAAAACACCTCTATAACCAATCCCTGCAAAGAGATTTGTGCCGGAGAAGGCAAGAGCATAGACATCCCAGGGATTAGCATTAGAAGTATTCGTCAAGCCGGGGCTCGCTTCAGTCCAGCTTGTGCCGTTGTTGGTGGAATGATATACGCCGAAATCAGTCCCGGCAAAGAGATTCGTGCCGGAAACGGCTAAGGAATGGACGTTGCCGCCGTATGGTCCGTTGGTTTGGCTCCATTGGGCATGCAAAGATCCGGCAATGAACAAAAACAAAAAACAAACAAATAAAT
>Ga0172379_10006981_pt1 | contig 14862 bp, 13 predicted proteins | sample GrowelOW334metaG_FD_119756 | JGI IMG/M metagenome (GOLD analysis project Ga0172379, IMG submission 119756) | Groundwater microbial communities from an aquifer near a municipal landfill in Southern Ontario, Canada - Groundwater well OW334 metaG | ecosystem: Environmental > Aquatic > Deep...
CAACTGTCGTCGGTCATAGAGCCTAAAGACGAAGGCTATGCTGTTGACAAGAACTATCCCGACATCATTTATATTCCCAATACGGCGAAGTTCAACATTCAGCAGCAGCAAATCAGCTGGTCGCATAACCGGCAGCCGCACACGCTTAAATTACTGTTTGGACACACCTATGTCTATCCCAACGGTTTTAAAATTCACATGGAACGACACCCTAACGCGCCCAGCTGGCGCTTGATCGGCACCCACCAGGAGGGCACTTTCTGTCACAAGCCAAGCACGGTATCCGGGGGAGGCAAATCGGAGATTTCCAAATCGATTGCTGGGGCTGTCATTTCCGGCCCAGTTTTTGTCGATGATTTTGGCAAAGACATGGATATAGTCACCCAAATATTTGAGCACGATTATTCCACCCGGTTTCGCGATCCGGCTTTGCATGGCCTCGATCAACGCCCCCTGCTCAGCAATGAACGCACCTTGGGCTCGGTGATCAAACTGTTGACGCCGTCCGAAACCGAATTTTCGGACGCTCACAACCAGTGGCTGGCGACAATACCTCAGCATATCCTGGCCGTGGCGCTGATGATCAAACGTTTTTACAAGGAAGAATGGGGAGCAAGCTGGAGGAAACATTTCTCCGTCGATATGGTCAACAGCCATCCCGGCAACGAACTGAAGTTTCAGGGTCGTAAACTGATCGCCAGTTACCTGCGTGTCGGTTTCGACGAAAAAGGCGCGTGGCGGGTGTTCAAACTGCGCCAGGATTTTATCGCCTCGGCAAAAATCCAGTTGGAAGACGATATTTCCGCGTCCACCGTCGTGCCGGTGCATTATCTGACCGGGCTTAATCCCGACTATAAAAACCCCAGCGTCAAACTGGTCGACAACTGCGAACAAAGTTTCTTTCAGCGCCCTGACGATGCGGTACACCGAGGCACCGATTTACAAACCGAGCTGGATTTTTCTCGCACCGACAACTTTATCTCCAATTTCCAGCCGCTAACTGCCGAAGACGCCCGCGAGTTTTTAGAAGACGTCATCCACTTCGACGAATTCAGCGAACCGATGCGAAACGTTATCCGCCAAGCTGTCAACGGCAAGGACGGCGAGTACTTCGTATCGTCGGCGCATCCTCGTCTGGTTGACGGAAAACCCAGCCTCAACGTCCGTTACCTGCAACTACGCCCGGATATTGCCGACCCCAAAATGCGCTATATTGCTGAAATGTCCACCCGTTTGGCGCGGGGGCTTAATGCCGATCAAACCATTTATTTCCCGGTTAACGAAGTATTAACCGGACGACGCAACAACCCCGCAGAACCTGAGGCGGGCATCCGACCGCTGGCTATTTATAATCCGATCCATTACCAGGAACTGCCTGAGCTGTTTATGGATTTCATTTGCAGTCTGACCGGAAAATCGCCATCGACAACCGGCGCAGGCTCCGAAGGCGCGCTGACCAAAGGCCCGTTCAATGCCGTATCGGCCACCGCCGATCTGAACACCGCACTGGTTTCATTCATCTTATGCGGCTACGACGGCTATTCCACGGCCGCAGGTTTCATAGGTTCCAAGCGTCGAATCGATCATGACATCAGCCTGTTGATTCCGGAAATCTGGTCGCGCTTGCCGGTAGCCGAACGCGACCCGCAGTATTTGATTGGAAAGGGGCAATTAGAAAAACTGGAAGATTTCGAATACGAAGGCCGTACTGTGTTCCAAAGCCGACTGGGTTACCGCATTACCGAACGCTTTGTGCATACCAACTTCGGCAAGATGTTCGATTACCCGACTGCGGTATTTGACGAGGCCATGTTGAAGCCGGAAACGCAGGATATGCCCAGCTATGTTGACGGCATCGACAATGTGTATGAAGCGCAGCAACGGGTGGCGCAACTATATTTCCAGGACGGCTCCATTGATGATGCTTGCCCGCCCTTAAAAGCGCTGCTGCACATCATGGCCGAAGGCCACTATGCAGGCCAAACTATCAGCGATCCGGCTGTTCGCGCGATGTTCACCCGCGACTACCTGCTGCAAAGCGACTGGTATCAGCAACGCCTTGAAATCAAACAGCAACGCGAGAGCAACCTTTGGCAGCAGCACAAGGTCTATATCCAGCAACAATTGACGGCAACGGAACAGCATGATTCGTCCCTCCGCACCGAGTTGAATCAAAAACGCGAAGCGGCTGAATGCAAGCTAGCCGAGATCAACGATCCGGCTTATTTGCAACAGCTGCAAGGAACTTTAGGGGCGGATTGGGTACATCTTTCGTAGGCCGAAATAAGCCTGTTTGAGCGACAGCGAAAAACAGGCGTTTCCGGCAGAGTGTATCGTTCCCAAAGAACATGGGAAGGATATTTTGGGAACGGCTGATCCGTAACACTGTAACCAGCCTTCAATACAAACACGACACCTAATCGAAGCCCAATTGTTGGACTTCGATTAGGTTTGTTTGCAGTTTTGGTTAAACGGCAATACCTACCTGTAATGCATCAAACCAGTCTAAAAAGCGTTTGACATCATCACCTTTAAACATCCGCCCATGCTGCGGAGCCAAAATATCGATATCCATGTTTCTTACCCGCTCAATCCAGACTCTTTTGGCCTGATTTGACGGCATCATTCGTTGATGCCAATGACGCATTTTTTCAACATGCGCCGCAAAATTATCAACAAACACGGGAGCGTCAGGAGCCTCAAAAGCTGCGCCGACATCCCCAGTCATCAGAATTTTGGCTTGCGGGTCATAGACATGAAAATTGCCGGGTGAATGCAAATAATGAGCGGGGATCAGCTGTAATTCCACAGACTCCAATTTAATCGTTCCGCCATTATCCGGAATGGGCTCATATTCTATTGATTCACAGCTGTAATGCCGTAAGAAACCTTCCCAAATGGCCGGCGCATGAAGCTTGGCATTGGTTAAGGCTTGATCCCATAAACCCAGTGATGAGATTACGTCAGGATCCTGATGCGAAGCAAACAGATCCGTTATTTGGTCCACGGGGGCATGATGCAACACAGCGGCCATCATCGGTGCAAACAACTCAGCACCGCCTGGATCCAAAAGCAGGCAGCGGTTAGGGGTGCGTACCACATATTGGTTGGTATCGATTATGTTCTCGGGTTTCCCTTCATCCCTTCCAAACATGATCCATTGGTGCGATCCTTCATATATCTTGGTCATTTTCATAAAGAAACAAGCCTTCTGTAGTTAGCAGCTATTTAGCTATTGCGATAAATGGATAATGCGATTCTGCAACGCTGCACATTATCATGAATGGTATGTGCAGCTTTATCTACACTTTCAGCAACTGCTTGCAGGCTCTGCAAATATTCACCCGCCTGTGATGCTTCAATTCTTGAGTTTGCGGCAATAACCCGTGCGGCGCGCGCATGATGCATGACTGCCTCAAGTTGGCCCAGCAGTTGCGAGACATCCCGTTTGAACTGCCGTTGGCAATCTTGCATTGAAAGCCTTGCATGATCCACAGGCTCCTGCATCGATTTGGCATAAACGGCACCTTCAGCCATTTTCGCCGCCAACTCGAATTTATTATAAGCAGCCGTTTTTTGATACTCATCGACCGTCAATCGATACAATACCAATGCATAAATATTGATATTAGTAACCAGCTCAATCGTTTCTTTAGCCAATTCATTGATGAAGTCGGTAATTGGTTGAAATCCCTTGGCTTTATCTCCGGCCCTGAATGCAATAGCCTTGGCATTGGCCGCCGCTAACGATATTTCTTTAGCTACCACCATGACCGCGCTTAACTCCGAGGTAATGGAAGCGACTGCAATAAATTGTGATTTAGTCTGATTAGTCATATTTAATTACACGGCGTGAAAAGTAACATTTTTAAAAAGTTTGTATCCGGCACAATACATTCCCACCCTATCGGCAAGATAGGTTAGCAGCCCATTGTTTAGTGAGCCTTGCCAATACTGCCGGGCTTAACCAAGCTTAAAACTTTATTCGACACTTCTTCTAACGATACCACATAGTCAGTACAACCCAACTTGAACGCAGCCCCCGGCATACCCCAAACCACGCTGGATTTTTCATCCTGGACAACTGTTTTAGCACCCGCGTCATGCATTTCTTTCATGCCCATCGCACCATCAGCGCCCATGCCTGTTAATAGCACGCCAATGGCATTAGCGCCCGCACATTGAGCGACCGATCTAAACAGGACATCAACCGCAGGTTTATGGCGATTAACCGGCAGTCCATCGCTCAATTGAATAATATATTTACTTCCCTCTCTAATCACCAGCATGTGCTTGTCCCCAGGTGAAAGATAAATATTACCCGGTTCAACCGTCTGACCATGCTGCGGAATACAGGCTGACATTTCCGTTGCCAGGTCAATATGCCGAACAAATGACTGACTAAATGCAGCGGGTAAATGCTGGGTTATTAAAATAGGCGGGGTATCAGCTGGAAATCCTTTAACGACTGCTTTAATGGCTTCCGTTCCCCCCGTCGAAGCGCCTAAGGCGATTATCTTATTGGTGGGGCTAATATGTGTTTTTACGGGTGCCGCTTTCAGAATAACATCGACTGAATGTTTCTCGGAAATCTCTGGAACAGGCGCGCCATGACTTTTAGGCTTAGCCGTTCTAGTGTAGACATTGCCTACTTTCGCTTGCGCAGCAACAATGACCTTGGAAATAATTTCCTCGGCGTATTCATTCAGCGTATTGACCACATCAACTTTGGGTTTGGCAATAAAATCGACCGCTCCCAGCGCCAACGCATTTAAAGTCGCTTCTGCACCATGTTCAGTCAGCGTGGAGATCATCACAACCGGAGTCGGCCTTAAGCGCATCAGGTTACTTAAGAAAGTTATCCCGTCCATGTGCGGCATTTCAATGTCCAGCGTCAATACGTCTGGATTTAATTGCTTAATCATTTCCCTGGCAATAAGGGGATCTGCTGCTGCACCGACAACCTCAATATCGGGCGACGAACTTAAAACTTCAGTCAGTATTTTCCTGATCAATGCAGAATCATCAATAACCAATACGCGTATCTTACCCATAAATCCACTCTAAAAGAAGCTCATCGTCACACCCTCAATAGGTGCATTTTTAATATTACATTGCTACCGTTTTACATTACATTTCCGAGGTTTTTATCCTGATATCCACACACATTTTTCGTGTAATATCCAGCACGATCCTCCAAAGTTTCTCATTACTCAAGTTTTCTGATATTAGCCTGTGAAGCAACTATTACCTTGGTAATTATGTCCTCGGCATAGTCATTCAATGCGTTTTCCACATCAGCAGTTGGCTTAGCGATAAAATCGACTGCGCCCAGCTCAAGAGCAGTTAAAGTAACTTCAGCATTGCTTTCTGTAAGCGCTGAAATCATCACAACAGGCATAGGCCGAAGTCGCATCAAATTACGCAAAAACGTAATTCCATCCATACGCGGCATTTCGATATCCAAGGTCAAAACATCTGGATTTAATTCTTTAATCATCTCTCTGGCAATAAGAGGATCTTCTGCGGTACCTACAACCTCAATATCCGCAGACGAATTCAAAATCTCAGTCAGCACCTTCCTGATTAACAATGAATCATCAATAATCAATACACGTATCTTGTTCATTGTATACTCTTAAAAAAGCTCAACATCACCCTCAACAGGCGCATTTTTAATATTGTTAAAGTACTGCCGCTCTCTTCTTACAATTGTATCGTTGTGCAAATGCTCGATCTTTTTCATCCCTACTTTCCCTGTTTTAGGGAAATAAATTATTTTCCTGGGATAAATATCACCCAAGTCCTGGGATAATAAAGGCAACCCTTCGGTATCAATATAATCCAAAATAAAGTCAATATTTTTAAGGCCGACATCGGTCAAGGTTGGAATGATTTTACCGCCGCCAAACACCTTGACCTCCAAATTCTTTCTTTTGCCGCCATTCATCAAAATAGTATTAATTAAATGCTCCATAGCATAATTTCCATAACGGGTCGCATTACCGACAACCGCTTCATTGCCATGTTTTAGCTTATCAGCTGTGGTTTCCGGCAGCATAAAATGATTCATGCCGCCCAAGCCTGATACCTTGTCCCGAATACAGGCCGATATACAAGAGCCTAATACGGTTGTAATCAATTCATCATCTTGAGTTACATAGTATTCACCGGGCAAAATTTTTGCGGCAACCACACCACGCTCTCTATCCATATATCGGTTAATGTGTTCAAAACCGTCGATGGAGGGTCGACCAATATCCTTACTAGCACTCATGAGTATTTACGTATTTTTCCTGTAACTGGTACATGCAACCAATTCAAATTCATTTGAGAGTTGGTTTAATGATTCTGAATGCCCAATAAATAACCATGACCTGCTGGACAACATTTGAGCATATCTTTTCGCGAGCGATGTCTTGGTTTCGCGATCAAAGTAAATAAGAACATTGCGACAAAAAATAAAGTCGAAATGGCATTTCATCGGCCAATCTTGCATCAAATTTAACTTTTTAAACTGAATGATTTGTTGTAACTGGGGCCTTACCTTTACTTGACCGGACTGTGATGATTTACCTCGCATAAACCACTGCTTAAGAATTTCTTCAGGCATATCGCTGACGCGATCTTCGGTATAGATACCCTCCGATGCTGTTTTTAAAACATTGGTGTCTAAGTCAGTTGCTAAAATCTTAATATCCCAGTCTGCGGGTACATTTTCCAACAAGGTAATCGCTAAAGAGTAAGGCTCTTCACCCGTAGAACAGCCGGCAGACCACACCCTGATTTGCTTAGAAGTTTTATTCCTAACCAAAATTTCAGGAATAACAACATCACGGACATAATCAAAATGATGCATTTCCCTAAAAAAAGCGGTTAGGTTGGTTGTTATCGCGTTGATAAACTCAGTAAACTCGTGATCCGGGTAATCTTTAAGATACTGGCAGTATTCCTTAAAATCCGCCAATCCAAGTTTCCTTACCCGCTTGGACAATCTGGAATAAAACATATCAAATCTTTCATCAGGAACCTGAATACCTGAATGCTCATTGGATAGTTTTCTTAAAAAATTAAAGTCATCAGCAGTAAATTTAAATTCGCGATCCTTCTCAACAATGGCCATCTTTAAACTACTTCCCGTTCGTCAAAAATCACGCATCATGAACGTCAAGCACGTCCGCCAAACCCAGCAACTGGGCAGACTCAACAAATCGCGGGGATGGGTAAATAATGGTTACTTGCTTTTGCTGTTTAGCTGCTTCTTTTTTCATCGAAACGAGCAACTGCAAAGTAGCTGTATCTATTGACGATACATCAGAGGCATTTATTTCGATTTCGTCATGTATAGCAAAAGAATCCTTTAGTTTTTCGTGCAACTTGACAACATTCTGAATAGTCAACGTTGCGTCTAAATCAATCTGTGATCCTGCGGTCGATTCGTCAGGCGCCAAATCCCCGGTAACTGTTTCATCAGCAACAACAGTATCGATTTCAACCGGCATTTCATCTATGCCAATTTCATCTTCTTCTACATCTACTTCGGCATCATCCAGGACAGATAAATCTGCACTTTGTTCAACATTTGCCATCAAATCGTCTGGATAATCATCGGCACCGGCCATACTAATCTCTTCATCGATCAGGTGCTGTCCGTCCAGTTCATTATCGATTGTTTCTTCATTTTGACCGGCATTGCCTTCCATCCACGCTAGCGGATCGTACCCGATTAAATCATTTTTTTCACTTGTTGCCATACATCACCTTGTCTTCAAGAAAATCATGAGCAAGGCTACGAAAATCCCTTGCCGAACGACTTTTCGGACTATATTCTAAAATTGTTTTACCAAAGCTGGGACATTCTGCAAGCAATGCCGTTTCTCTAATAACAGTTGCTAATATTTGCTCGGGAAAATGCGTAAGCAGAACATTTAACACCTGACTCGATATTCTTCTATTGGGCGAATAGCGCGACATCACCAATAATGTTTTATATTTCCTTTGCAAAGCCTTTTCAAATCGCTTAATCGTGCCCATTAAATGAGACAGTCCTTGCAATGCAAGAAAATCACTGGCCATAGGAATTAAGATTTCGTCAGCTACAATCAATGCATTGGCAACCAACAATCCAGAGGACGGTGGACAATCAATGAAAACAAAGTCCTGATCGTTAAAGTTCCCATGCAAGGCATTTTTTAATAAAACACCGCGAGGTGAAGTATTGTCGGCGAGCTGCTCAATATCCTTAAGCCTTGATCCTGATGTAATTAATTGCAAATTATCCCTGACGGGAATCAGCTGCTGCTGAACGTTTTTCTTTTTCAACATCGCTTCATCAATACCGCCAAGACCTTGTGCCGTAACACCTAAAGAAACAGCTAAATGGCCTTGCGGATCTAGATCGATAGCGGTAACTTTTAAGCCTGATTCTGCAATGGCATGACATAAATTTGCCGTCGTAGTCGTCTTGCCAACACCGCCTTTCTGATTAATTATTGCAACAATTTTCACCGTCATACCAAACTTTCAATACCTTCAACCTCATCGGGATTGAGCAATTTGTCAACATCTAAGAGCATGATCATCTTTTTCTTATACACATGCATGCCGCGCATGTAACGCGTATCAATTTTTGAACCGAAGTTTGGGGATTTTTTGATGTCTTCCAGGTTAATATCCAGTACATCAGAAACCGCATCAGCCACTATGCCCATTACAAACTGGCTTGCACCATGCTCAACACAAAGCACAATAACTACCGTTTTGGGGGAGTATTCACAGTGCTCCAGAGAAAAGCGTTCCCGTAAGTCTATGATAGGCACGACGGATCCGCGTAAATTCAGCACGCCTTTAACAAAAGCCGGCGTATTTGGTATCACACGAACAGTTTCCCAACCACGAATCTCTTGTACTTTCAAAATCTCAACTCCATAGGCTTCACCTGCGAGTTGAAAGGTGAGAAATTGCTCTACCCGACTATTATTTGACTGCACATCTGTTGTCATTGTTATAGTTTCCTGTCGGTTATATAGTTTTCTGCTTAAACAACATTAAAACTCTTCCCACTCGTCACTGCTATCAATTTTAGGCTTGCTTGATGATATAACGGGAGCGACAGGTTTTTTTGCTGTTACTGTTGGTCTTACCGGTGCTACAGGAGCCTTACTGCGTGCGCCTGGTCTAGTAGTTGCAGCCCCACCCTTTGAACTGACTCTAAAGAAACTTAGCAGCTGGGTCATATTGGTAGACTGTTCACTCATGGCAATACTGCCTGCGGCAGCCTGTTCTGCCAAAGCCGCATTTTGCTGGGTAATATCGTCCATTTGCGAAACCGCTTGATTGACTTGCTCGATACCCGAGGATTGCTCTGAACTTGCACTGGCAATGTGCGCAACAATGTCACCCACTTTCGCAACGCTTTCGACAATTTCAGTTAACGCGGCACCGGTTTCATTAACAAATGCCGTTCCGGCACGAACTTTCTGCACACTATTCTGGATCAGTTCATTACTTTGCTGTGCGGCGGTTGCGCTTCGTTGCGCCAGATTACGAACTTCTGTTGCCACAACCGAAAATCCACGCCCCTGCTCTCCTGCCCTGGCCGCTTCTACAGACGCGTTTAATGCCAACAGATTGGTTTGGAAGGCAATCTCATCGATTACACCAATGATTTCGGCAATTTTATTGCTGCTTTCATTAATTTCCTGCATTGCGGCGATAGCAGACTTAACTACGCCGCCGCCTTTTTGAGCTAATTGACTTGCTGATTCAACAACCTCAGTCGCTTGAACCGTATTCTGTGCATTATTTTTTACAGTACTAGCCAACTCTTCCATACTGGCAGCCGTTTCTTCCAGGCTGGCCGCCTGTTGTTCAGCTCGATGCGACAGATTGTTATTACCGCTTGCCATTTCTTGCGATGAACTATCTATAAAATCAGCGGCATCCCTGATTTGAATGATAAATTCACTGAGTTTTGCTAAAGTGTCATTAATATTATTCTTGCATTCAGCATAGACACCTTGATACTCATTGGTGATGGCGACAGTTAAATCGCCTTCAGCCATATTCTCCATCACCCTGTTAACATCGCTAAACACACTTTCAATGACATCCGTTAATTCATTGATACCGGCGGACAGTGTTTTAGTAAATCCTTGTTGGTCACTTAATTTTATGCGGGCACTCAAGTCGCCGGCTTTAACGCCTTGCACTAACTGGTCAATTTCTTTCTCAATTAAAACTTCATGGGTTCTATCCTCCCATTCAGCAACATAACCAATACGTTCGCCGCCATCGCCATTAACGGGACTAGCGATAACAGTCATATACCGACCGGCGATGACCAGTTCCGTCCTGAATGATTCTTGTAATTTTTCTAAGATGCCACGCTGGTAAGCAGGGTTTTTATGATACAAATCAATATTGGACCCCATCAATTTATCAGCGGAAAAATCAGGTAACTGTTTGCGAATATCACTTTCTGCCACCTTGAATATCTTCTGAATACTCTCGTTCATGTAGATAATTTCAAAACCCTTATTCGCTACCATGACACCGTTATGGACATTATCCAGAGCCTGGGTAATCCGTTTGGAATCAGCGAGACCTTGTTTGTAATCGGCCAAATCCACACCAAGCTTGACTTCCATGCAATACAAGCCTCGCAAAAAATCGCCCAGCTGATCTTCCCGTTTTAAATTCACTTTATTTCCGAAGCTTCCGCTGCTTAGCCGGTAACAAATAGTGATCGCAGTTTCCAGCGTGTCAGTTATTACCTTGGTCATATTGATGCTGAGCGCCGATGCCATCGTGGCTAGCAAGGCAACCCCGACCATCAAGCCATACTCCTGGGTCAGAAACAATCGGTACATCAGAAAAAAAATAGGTGCCAAAAATGCGGATACTATAAAAGCATTCTTTTTCGTTATTGCAATTTCGCTAATCGATTTAGATATTGCTGCTAAACCAGTCGGCCTTAATTTTATTTCGCCGGCACTGATTTTCTTATACAGCATCTCAGTTGCTGGAATGGCATCACGCTTTGGAGGGTGCCGAACAGAAAGGTACTCATAGACTTTCCCATCTTTAAATAACGGCATGGCATTGGCTTCGACCCAGTAATGATCGCCGTTTTTACACCTGTTCTTCACCATTCCTTGCCAGGGTCTAAGCTGTTTTAAGGTCATCCATAGCTCTTCATAAGCAGCCTCAGGCATGTCAGGATGGCGGACGATGTTATGTTCCGCGCCCATCAGCTCATCACGGGTAAAACCGCTGGTTTCGACAAATGCGTCATTGACATAGGTAATACGTCCCATTAAATCGGTTCTTGAAACCAGGATAGTACCCTTTTTCAGAATGACTTCATTATTAGTTAACGGCATATTTATCTTCATGCCACATTACCTCTTAAAATTTCACTCATCATGACAAATACGTTGAACATCATTGACTTTCATCCTGATCCAATTCTTCTAACTTCAGTAATTTATCCACATCAAGCAGCATCACCATGCGCTCATTAACCGATACCAGTCCGTTAATGAATTCGTTACTTACCTTAGCGCCAAAGTCGGGGGCACCTTGAATTTCAGTTTTATCCACGCTGATTACATCAGAGACCGAGTCGACAACCACCCCCATAATACGTGTCTTGTTGCTATCACCGGTTTGCAATACCACAACTACCGTCAACGGAGTGTATTCGGCTTTACTCAAGCTAAACCTTTCTCTCAAATCGAGAATAGGCACAATGGATCCGCGTAAATTAACAACACCTTTTTCGTAGCTAGGAACATTAGGTATTCTGGAAACAGGCTCCCAGCTTCGTATTTCCTGAACGCGAAGAATATCAACGCCATATTCTTCTTTGCCTAAGGCAAAACTCAAATATTGCACTGCGTTATCCAGGTTTTTACTATAGTGATATTGGTCAATATCTTTATTTTCAGCTTCTTGTGCCATATCTGCTTTTGTCTATTGTCTTATCGAATTGAAAAACGCACCAAACCTGGAACGTCAAGAATCAGCGCAACAGAACCATCACCCAAAATGGTTGCCCCTGAAACACCTTCCACCCGTCGGTAATTTGCTTCCAATGACTTAATAACAACCTGTTGTTGACCTAATAACTCATCTACGAGCAAACAACACATCTCACCCTGCCCCTCGACGACCACAAGGACACCCTCTTTAGACTTAGTCGGGTTACCCGAATGAACATTAAAAATATTGCGCATTCTAATAACAGGTAAATATTCGTTGCGTAAGCGAAAGGTTTCCCCTTTGCCTGCAACTTTATTCAACATTCTTTCCGTAATGTTAATCGACTCAATAATGGAAACTAACGGTACGATATAGGTTTCATCTCCCACGGCAACAGATTGACCGTCAAGAATGGCCAGTGTTAGCGGCAAATGGATCGCGATCGTTGTGCCTTTACCCAACTCTGAAATAATTTCTATATTGCCGCCCAATGACTGGATGTTTCTCCTGACCACATCCATACCCACACCGCGACCGGAAATATCGGTGAGCTGTTCAGCCGTAGAGAAACCGGGCATAAAGATCAATTCGAATATCTGTTTTTCGGTCAGTAAGTTATTTTCTTCAATCAAGCCTTTTTCTATGGCTTTTGCCAGCAACTTATCTTTATTTAACCCACGACCATCGTCGATAATTTCTATAACGATATGACCGCCTCGATGATACGCCTTCAGCTCTATGGTTCCTGTTTCAGGCTTACCGGCTGCAACTCTGTCCGCAGGCATTTCTATACCATGATCCAGACTATTCCTAATCAAATGAACCAAAGGATCATTGATCAGCTCAACAACGGCTTTATCAACTTCGGTATTTTCCCCGACCAGTTTCAATGCAATTTTTTTGTCTAATTTACTGCTGATATCGTGTACTAAGCGCGGAAAACGGCTAAAAACAAAGCTAATAGGCAGCATCCGAATATTCATGACGCTTTGCTGTAGATCCCGAGTATGCCGCTCTAATTGGGCAAGCCCTCTTTTAAGTTGCCCCACCTTATCCATGCTAAAGTTTTCACCGACTAAACCCAGCATGGATTGGGTGATTACAACTTCGCCAACCATATTAATCAAGGTATCAATTTTATCCGTATCTACCCGAATCGAACTGGCTTTTGCCGTGGTTTTTGCCGCTTCATTTTCAGAATCTTGGGTATCCGATTTCTTGGTTTCCGTAGTCACCTTGGCTTTAACTTCAGCAGGTTTTGGGGCTGGATTAATAGGTGTGATTGCTGCTGGTTCAGGATCGATTTCTTTTACAGCGGGGGCTGGTTTTGCGGCTTTGGCAAGCGGTTGAACTTCCATTTCACAGTCGCCTTCAACCCAATTGAATATCTCCCTGATTTCATCAGCGGAAATATCTCCGACAACTTTTAAATCCCAAGAAATATTGCATTCCTCGGGATCTATTTCATAAAAACCTGGAACGTCCTGAATATTAGCAACGGTCGTTAAATCACCTAGCTCATTCAGTTCTCGAAATAGTCTAACCGGATCATTGCCGGTTTTAAGTAAATCCAAATAAGGGCAAAAAGCTATTTTCCAGCCCTGCTCTTGAGCCTCAACGGGTTCTTCTTCAGGCATATCAGGAACAATATTGGCAACAACCTCTTCACTAATCGACTCCTGTTCGACAGGGGGGGCTGATTCTTCCGCTACCGCCCCGCCATTAAGCACAACTTCCAAAGCGGTTTTGTGCTTTGCTACGCTAGCATTATTAACATCCTGCTCATTTTGTATTGCAGTCAACATCTCTCTGAGACAGTCAACAGATCCAAGCAAAACATCAACTGCGGGCTGGGTTACCTGCCTACGCCCATCCCGCATTTCATCGAGTAGGGTTTCCATAATATGGGTGTAGTCGGCAACAACGGTAAAACCAAAAGTTCCACTGCCGCCTTTGATCGAGTGCGCTCCCCTGAAAATGGTATTGATTATTTCTGAATCAATATCTCCCATATCGAGAGTTAACAATCCTGACTCCATTGCTTCCAGGCCTTCGAAACATTCTTCAAAAAAGACCTGATGGAATTGTGACATATCAATAGACATAGACTTACCTGTATGCGCCTAAATTCATTTAAACAAGATTAACGTAACCCAAAAAGCTTTCTTGATTGATTCCTGCCTAGGCAAACAACTAAACCATTCACCCAAACATTCCGAATAGCTGGGCATATCAATAGGCATAGACTTATCCTGCTGTGCAGGCGCTTAACACACTTAGGCACGATAGCATCGGCTAACCCAAAACTTTTAGTAATGTTTTTAATAATTGATCAGGATTGAAAGGTTTAACCATCCACCCTGTTGCACCAGCCGCTTTACCTTCTTGCTTTTTTTCGATTCCCGACTCTGTCGTCAGCATCAGCATGGGAATAAATTTATAATCCGGGAGTGCGCGCAGATCTCTAATTAAAGTGATTCCGTCTTTGTTTGGCATATTGACATCAGTTACCACACAATCAAACTTTCTAGCCTGGGCTTTTTCTAAAGCATCAACTCCATCCACAGCTTCTTCGACATCGTATCCAGCAGCTCTTAAAGTAAATGAAACCATTTTTCTCATTGAAGCTGAATCGTCAACTGCAAGAATACTTGCCATTGTTTTCTCCATTAATCTCTAAATTTTCAAAGCAAAAACCTGTGCGAATATTACCGCATCCTATATTTAATTAAGTATAGTCTAATTATCTTTCTGTCTTGCATGCCTTAATATAGAAACTTAACTTCTGCGTTTTCATTGTAACAAACAAAAAAACACCCCACTAGAGAAAATCCCTAGCAGGGTATATTTGGTGCCGATGGCCGGATTTGAACCGGC
>Ga0172379_10006982_pt1 | contig 14859 bp, 14 predicted proteins | sample GrowelOW334metaG_FD_119756 | JGI IMG/M metagenome (GOLD analysis project Ga0172379, IMG submission 119756) | Groundwater microbial communities from an aquifer near a municipal landfill in Southern Ontario, Canada - Groundwater well OW334 metaG | ecosystem: Environmental > Aquatic > Deep...
TAAATTAATTCCGTAATTTTATACCTTTGTCACCGCGATACAATATTCAATTTTAAAATATATCTCATGACCATTGAAGTTACAGATGCAAATTTTGAGGAGATTGTCCTTCAATCTGACAAACCCGTTTTGGTTGATTTTTGGGCTGAATGGTGCGGTCCATGCAGGATGATTGGTCCGCTGGTAAGTGAACTTGCCGACGATTACAAAGATCGTGCTGTTATTACAAAAATGGATGTTGACTCCAATCCCGGAACTGCCGCAAGATTTGGAATCAGAAATATCCCTACCATACTCTTTTTTAAAGGTGGCGATATCGCCGACAAACAGGTTGGCGCCGTTCCAAAAACGATCCTCGCCGCCAAAATTGATGCGCTTTTGTAGAGAAAAATCGGTTTGTCTATAAAATTTAAAAAGACAGCCCTGAAATTTTCAGGGCTGTCTTTTTATTAAACCGTCTCAATCACTTCCTGAATAGTACGGAACCTGGGATCTCCTCTTTTTCAATTCCGGGTCCTTCCCAGCTGACTTTTAACCCTTTGCCTCCGCCGCACTGCATGTACTGAACCTCGATGGCATGGTATCCGGCCTTCATGCCAATGGAACCGGGCTCCTCAACCATCGCATGGTTGCCGTCGTTTTCTATCAGCTCTTTTCCATCCAGATAAAGATGACTTCCATCATTGGAAGCGAGATAAAGTGTGTAGATTCCGTCGGCCGGAATTTTGATGTATCCTCTGAACCACAGCCCAAAATAGTTGGGCACTTTGGCCATTTTGATATTGAAATTTTCAGTAACCCCTTTGGCTATTGGATTAACCAACTCCAAATCGGTGGCCTGAACAAAAAACTGCTCGAAGTAATCATAAGTGAGACCCTGAACAACATCCGGAACCAGGGCCGCATCGTTTAGCTCCGCTTTCCTGATAAGAATCTCAACCGGAGTACTGGTCCGCAGGGTTGGATGAAAGGCTTTCATCTTCAATAAGGTAGATTTCACCATTCCTATCGGGGATCGGTACAACCGGGAGTTTTTGGCGGGTTCTGCGCCGTTTGGCGTGTACCTGATTTCGGCGCCCTCGGTCTCGCAAGCGAGGGCGATTTTGGTTGATTTCAGGAACAGTTGGTCTCCTGATTGGATGTAGGACAGTTTAATCACTCCCTTCCCATTATCTGACCAGGGCCGGTTTTCAGGTTTTTGCGCCCAGCTCTTGTTGGGTGAAGCACCCATGCTAAAGGTGAGTTCAGCCCCTTTCATCAAATCATCGTGATTCAGATAGGAGTTGGGATAGCTTTTCCCGTTCAGGGTGGCAGATTGGATGTAAAAGTTAGAAGGTGAACTATTCTTGGCCCGGATGACAATCGACTTTCCGTTTTCCAGATGAACGATAACCTTCCCGAACAGAAGCGATCCAATGGCATATATCTTTTGTCCGGGCGCAACGGGATAAAATCCTAGGGAGCTCAAAATATACCAGGCCGACATTTGACCCCAATCTTCGTTTCCTGCCAGTCCGTCGTTTTCATTACGGTAGAGTTGGGTCAGGATTTTGTGGGTCAGAAATTGGGTTTTCCAGGCTTCTCCTTCATAGTCATAAAGGTAGGGAAGGTGATGTCCGGGCTCATTACCATGCCAGTACTCACCGATTTTTAACGGATCTTTGGATGGCATAAAGAAGAGGGTGTCGAGCCAGACTGTAAATATTTTGTCTCCTCCCATTAGCCTCTTCAGTCCATCCACATCGTGTGGAACAAACATATATTGGTAGGCATTCCCTTCCGAATAGGCTGAATTTTCTTTGGGATCAAATGGTGTCAGCCAATTGTGGCCAATGGTTTTACCACGCATGAAACTGGTGGAGGCATCAAATACATTTTCAAAATGATGGGCACGCTGGTGGTAGTTGATGTAATCTTCCTTCTGACCCATTGCCTTGGCAACCTGCGAAATGCACCAGTCGTCGTAACTGTATTCCAGTGTTTTGGAGACCGATTCTGCCTGACGATCGCAGGGGAGATATCCTATTTTTTATAGTATTTCAATCCGAGCTTATCCAATTCGGCTCAGCTCCTTGTTCCAGGCTTTCCCGGCAAGATCGGCAACTTCATCGAAATTCCAATCCGGCACCTCTGCCAGCAGGTTCATACGAGCCCCTTCACAACTCACAGCTGAGATGCCAACTTTGATGAGTACTGCTTTGGCAAGGAGGACATGGACATTGCCCAGGTAGATCATACGTTCCTGAACGATTTTGAGCATTACTTCAAAACGGTTCGAAAATGCAACCACAACTCCACAATGAAATACATCAAGAACCTGGGCAAGGTTATCCGGTTAGCCCTGGCGGAAGGATACATTACCAAAAATCCATTCGACAAGTTCAAACTCACCTACAAGACTGTTCATCGGGATGTGCTGACACATGAAGAGGTGGCCAGAATAGTTCAGATTGAGATCGAGGAGCCCAGGCTTGAAAGGGTAAGGGATATGTTTGTCTTTTGCATCTATACGGGAATCGCATTCGCGGATGTATGTGACTTACGAATAGCATATCACGGAAGATCGGAATGGCACCAAATGGATCAAGAATAAACGACTCAAAACAAGTGTTGAGTTTATGGTCCCCATTTTACCCATCCCCCAGATGATCATCGACAAGTACTGCGACTACCCTGAACGCCAAACTCAGGGCAAGGTGATCCCGACGATCAGCAACCAGAATTACAATGGCTATTTAAAGGAGGTGGCCATTCGGGCTAAAATCTCCAAGAACCTTACCTCCCACATTGCCCGGCACACTTTTGCCACCACCATCACCTTGGAAGCCGGAGTGCCTTTGGAAATCGTTTCAAAGATGCTTGGGCATACCGACACCAAGACGACTCAGATTTATGCGAAGGTGCACGAGAAGGCAATTATGAATGGGATGAAGAATTTGATGGGGATATAAGGAAAATTAAAAAGTAACGCATAGTAACTTTACCAATAATATGGAGCAAGGCTTATTGGGTTGTCAATCTAATGGTCACACTTTTTATTCATCACATTACCTAAGAATGGATATGGTGCATTTTGATTAGTAAATTTAAATATTCATCAATCTCTAAAATGTAGACCACAGTAATTCAAACTAAATTTAGCTGCAAGTGGGTGTTAGTTCTTAATCGTCTTAAAATATATACAACCTCCATAATGACCAATAAGGTAATTTTATTATATTGCTAAAAAAATAAAATGTTGGCCCTCCATTCAGAAATTCATAATTATATTTCCTTCGTCGATAGGCTAAACTCTCACCTTGCACAGTTTTCAACTGATCCTGGGGAATTGTGGAGAGATGAAGCTCTCATTTGCATTGATGGGCTCGCTGCTTCTGAATTGAGGAGATTAGTTACCCTGGAAGCGCGAAGGTCATTTGGAGCATTCTTTACTCCAACAGATCTTGCTAAAAGTGTTATTGAAGACTTGTTCCCAAAACTAGATGCCAATTCGATTATTTACGATCCTACATGCGGCGCAGGAAATTTACTCATTTCTACTTGGGATTATTTAATTGCCAATAAAATCAGGCCAAAAAACAAACATTATTTAATTGGAACTGATATTCACTCTGAATTTGTTGAAGCAGCAAAAAGCAGACTGACCATCATGAAATTAATTTTAAGCTTTGAAAATAATAAGAACAGTATAAATAATGACGACTGTTTTATTATCAATCAACTAGATGGACTTGCGGATAATGATAATTATAAGCAAGCCACTCATATTTTTGTTAATCCTCCATTTAATTTGACTCCAGTTAGTGATGATATCTTATGGGCAAAAGGGGTAGCATCAGCAGCCGCCCTCTTTCTAGACCGAATCATCCAATATGTAAATGTTGGTACGACTATAACGGCTATTTTACCTGAAGTTTTAAGGAGCGGTTCAAGATACCATGAATGGAGGGGAATGATACTTCGTAATTGTAAGAATGAAAAGATAAAACTCCTTGGACAATTCGACAAACACACTGATATAGATGTATTTGCAGTATTATTGAAAAAAAAGAAGGCAGTAACATCTTTTAAGAGTTTAAAGAATAGGTTTCAGCCGGAACAGGTGGTTAATCTAACAATCTTGGACAAGTTTCAGGTTTGCGTTGGCCCTGTAGTAGACAACAGGGACGAACAATCTGGTATGCTACGGGGTTACATTGTTAGTCGTGGCTTGCCCAGTTGGACTATCCAAACTCAATTTAAGCTGTCAAGAAAATACTCTGGAAAATGTTTCACTGGTCCTGTAGTGGTAGTAAAACGGACCTCAAGAATGGGAGATGCCCAAAGAGCAGTTGCCACAATTATCAATACTCTAGATCCAATTTATATAGATAATCACCTTATAGTTCTAATACCCAAGACTGGAAGTCTTGAAGATTGTCAAAAAATAATGGACAATTTAATGGATCCAAGAACAGATGAATGGCTCAATAATGAAATTCGTTGTCGTCATTTAACAGTGAAAATTGTTTCAAAGATTCCAATATGGCAATAGCACTGCAAACATTAGAAGCTCAGATTCGATTCTCCACGCAAATAATTAAAAGGTTAGGTGAAGAATTAAACCCAAGTATTGACCAAAGCATACTTGAGCTAGTCAAGAACTCTTACGATGCCAATGCAAGCAATTGCATCGTTGAGCTCGATTCAATTACCGAAATAGGCGGCTCAATAAAAATTAAGGATGATGGAGATGGGATGGATTCAGATAATATCATTAATGGATGGTTGGTACTTGGGGAATCCTCTAAGAAAGCAAATATTAAAACTAGACTAGGCAGAATTCCTTCGGGAAGCAAAGGGTTAGGAAGATTGGCAGCCTTAAGAATGGGAACTGTAGCAAAACTTCAGAGTTACCCTAAGGATGAAACAGGAACTTATTATGAATTAATAATCGACTGGAATAAGTATGACAATGCAAAATTGGTTGAAGATGTTTCACTTCCAGTAAAAAAATTCAAAAGTACCACAGATAAATATGTACAAGGAACCTGTATTTCCATTGAAAATTTAAGAAATAAAATTGGAGATCGAGAAGTTACGAGAATAGCAAGAGGCCTCATCTTACTTTCAGATCCATTTGATGATGATCCTTATTCATTTAGGCCCAGACTTATAAGTGAGGAGTTCAAGGAAATGGAACAACTAGTTGCAAGGCGGTATTTTGACGATGCTGATTATCATTTAGTTGCTAATGTAGACAAGAATGGTATGGCTTATGCCTCTATTAATGATTATAAAGGCAATGTATTATTCCAAGCAAAGCACTCGGATTTATCCAAAAAAAGAAAAGGTAATATATATGAATGCCCCCCAGTAACATTTGATCTTTGGACCTTTTTACTTAATGAAATAACTTTTTCTACAAGACCAACTTCAGTTGGAGAGGTAAGAGCTTGGTTAAAGGAATTTGGAGGAGTTCATTTATATGAAAATGGACTAAGAGTCAGTCCATATGGGAATCCTGGCAATGATTGGTTAGATATGAATTTATCAAGAGCAAAAAGTCCTGAAGAACGCCCATCCACAAATACTTCAATTGGTGCAGTAAGAATCAAAGATTCTGGCAGTTTACTTTCACAAAAAACAGATCGATCCGGATTTATCGAGAATGATGTATTTCATGAGATTAAATCCTTTTGCAAAGATGCATTAGATTGGATGGCCAGAAGACGCCTGGAGGTAGCTGAAAAGAAAAGAAGCGCAGAAAGGCAACGCAGCAAAGATGAATCATCTGGCACTAAGGAAAGTCTAGAGAATGAAATAAAATTACTTTCGGCATCCAGAAAGAGTAAGGTTCAAAAAGCTTTTGTAAAGTACGAAAATGCACGAAAAAACGAAATAAAGGCATTGAAATCTGAAATACAATTATATAGAACATTGAGTACTGCAGGAATTACAGCTGCGACCTTTTCTCACGAGTCAAGGGGGAATTCAATTAAGGCTATCACAGTATCGTTAAAAACAATCGATAAAAGAATTAAAGAACATATCAGATTAAAATATGACGAGCTATTTAAAAGACCGATCGATATAATTTCAAATTCTTTGGATTCATTAGCAGTACTGGGGAATGCTACTTTAAGCTTACTTCAACGTGAAAAGCGTAGGCCTATAAAAGTTAGTATTCATAAAATAATCGAGACATCAATAGAAATTTTACTGCCATTTTTTGATGGCAGAGATATTAAAGTGAATACTGACCTAACTAATGGTAATCCATTTGTAAGAGCGTCTGAAGCCGCGATCGAATCAATTGTTACAAATCTCCTCAATAATAGCATAGTCGCTTTAGAGGATACAACCATTGACAGGCAGATTTTTATAAAAACAATTGTTGAGGAAAGTGTTTTGTCAATTATTGTGTCTGACAATGGACCGGGTATTAAGGGAATTAATATTCGAGATATTTGGTTGCCAGGTGAAACAACGAACCAAAATGGGACAGGCTTAGGTTTAACAATTGTACGAGATGCAGTTCTTGATCTTGGGGGCAAGGTAAGTGCAAATGCTAATGGAGCGTTTGGAGGGGCTGAATTCATTATTGAAATACCAATATTAGGAATATAATGGCAAGACTAATTGAAAATGTAGAAATTGAACGGCTTTGTATAATTGATGATGATGAGAGTGCAAGAGCAAGTTATGTTGAAGAATTTTATGACTCAGTCTTTACACCTGTTTCACAAGGTAAAGTTAAAGATGTTGAACAATTTCTAAGGAAATCCTCTGATACTTTCGATGCGGTTATTTCCGATCATCAACTTAAAAAGAAGAATTATTTTCCTATCAACGGGGCACAGGTAGTTTCTATGTGCTTTGACAGGCATATTCCTTCGGTTTTGGTTACAAAATATGACCAAGCCCAAATGTCTGAAATCAGAAGATTTAGAAGTAAAATTCCAGTTATATTAAATCCATCTCAATTTGCAGAGGATACCATAATCCGTAGTTTGGAAATCTGCATAAAAGAATTAAAAGGTGAGTTTAGATCTGATAGAAAATTATGGAGAACACTGATTAGAATTGATTCTATAGAAGGGAATCATATTTATATAATAGTTCCAAGCTGGGATTCAAAGGGAGCAATATCAATTGCGAAGGAAGAGTTACCTGCTGAAATTCGATCCATAATTGAAGTAGATAAACGAATGCATGTTCAGATCAATATTGGATGCGAAAATATTAATGATCTATATTTTGGTAGTTGGGAAATAAAATAATTTATGTCATATCTGGATACATACATAGCCATTCTTGATGTTGGTCACGGCAATTGCACCGTATTGAAAGACGGTGATAACACCATAATAATTGATTGTGGATCAACGGGTTGTGGCTTATTGTAATTTCTTGTTAGAGAGGACATAAAAGTAATTAATAGCGTGTATATTTCACATGCGGACCAAGATCATATTGGAGGATTATTGGGCCTATTATCATCTGGAGAATTCTTGATTCATGAAATAACAGTCAATTCTGATGCATCAAAGAAAAGTGATTTATGGAACGATTTACTGTATGAAATGGATCAAATGAATGAAAAAGGTAAAACTATTTTCAATACTGGTATATCTAGGACTAAAACCAGGGTTCATTGTGGCTCTATTGAAATTGAAATTTCAGGACCTACGCCATATTTAGTTGGGAAGGGTATCGGAGGGCTTGACAATGAACAAAGAACCATCACCTCAAATTCACTTTCTGCTTCTTTCAATATATATTGGCAAGAGATTGGGGTAGCTTATTTAGCTGGTGATATGGATCAAATTGGATTGGATGATCTTTTGAGACATGAACCTGACTTGACCTCAAGTATTCTGGTATTTCCTCATCATGGAGGCAAAACAAATGATGCTGACTTGAAACAATTTGTGGAAACAATTTGCGATCAAATTAATCCGCACACAATCATATTTTCAATTGGCAGGAATAAATTTCAAAATCCTCGTCCTGAAATTGTTTCAGCTATCAAAAACAAAATTAAAGATGTGAGAATATCTTGTACTCAGTTATCCAAGCACTGTATGAAGGACATTGAATTTAGAGGATATAGTCATCTTGTTGATGTCTTTTCTAGAGGTCGCGAAGATTATTGTTGTTGCAGCGGTTCCTTTATTATTAGTCTTGGAAAAAATGTGGAGTATTTTCCAGAATTGGCACATCATCAACAATTTATAAAATCAGCTACGATTTCTCCCCTATGTCTTTAATTCATTTAAACGTCAACTCCCCCCTAAACGCCCGCTGGCTCAAACTCCCATACAAATTCTCCAACTCATGCAAACTGCTTTTGTATTGGGATTTGAGGGCTTCGGTTTTTTCTGCGATTTTGGCAAATTGATTTTGAAGTGTAATCAAGGGGTTTATTAACATGATTTTTCTTAAATCACCAAGATTAATTTGCTGAAGGGTGGCGCCGTATGTTAATTCTGTGATTCTATTTCTTATGGCTTGAGATTGCAATAGATGAAATGCAAAAAAAGTATTGTAGTTTTCTGAGAACCAAATCGGAGTTATTCCTCTTGTTACATTGCATCCAGCAACTTCTTTAGAAGCGATTGAAGTGATACCAGTAGTCCCTCGAACACACATTAACAACTCCCCTCCCTTCAAAACAGTTCGTTTAAATTGCCTGGATATTTCAGGATCTATCAACTTGAGTCCTTCTCTTGAAATAAATGTTTGCTTTAAATCAACCGGCCTTATTACTGGTATACCATTGGGGAACTCAATACCTGGTTGTACAATGCCATAAGTTAAAGGGCAATCCTTTGCAACCAACTCCTCAAAGGATCGAATCTTCCAATCTTTCTCATTCCTCACCGGATCCCCAAACATCTCCAAAAACGTGCTTTTCAAAAATTCATCCAGCAAGGCAATGCTTTGCTTGCGCTGGGATATCAGGTTTTCAGCTTTGGTTAAGAGATTGGCAATAACGAGTTGTTCAGGAATCGTTGGCAGAGGGATTTTATGATTTTCGAAATCACCTTTAACTACATGCTTCATTGTTGAACCATGTGCAAATTTGGTAAGTTCGTGTATAGTTCCTTTTAAGGCAATAATAAAATAGTATTTGTCAACCTTTGACTTATCAAAGATGACTTTGAAAATATGCTGATTTAAAAGTGCATCTTCATCTTCCCAAGTAAATACATCAATTGTTGCACTCCAGGAAACGAGAACATCACCTTTTGTTACAGTATATTTATTGTCAACTTCCCTATTTGTTCTGTTATATGGCTTACTTGGATCAGTCAAATTCTGAATCCGAATAATTTTCATGCCACTTTCCGCCCAGTCCTCAGGCTTAAATGGAGCGCCATTAATAAATCGAGCAATATTCCCAATCCTTTCAACCCTCATTTCATTAATTCTTTAATTTCCATCAATCCAATTTGAATATTGACTTCTATATCTTCCAATTTCTCGATTATCATTTTCGGTATTTCATAAACCACTTCCTCGTACACTTCTTCCTTGTATTTGCTGATGCTTAAATCGTAGTCGTTTGCAATAATTTCGACCTTGGAAACAAAGAAGTATTTGGCCTGGCGATCATTCCCTTCTTTATCATTCCGGGACTTAAATTGAGTGACAATGTCCGGCAAATCGCTGCCTTCAATTTTATTTCGTTTGTCATCCAATGTATATCCATCTGCCTGCATATCATAAAACCATACCTGGTTGGTTTCACCGCCTTTGGTGAAAAGCAAAATGGCTGTACTTACCCCGGCATAGGGTTTAAACACCCCGCTGGGCATGGCAATCACCGCTTTCAGTTCGGCCTTCTCAATCAGCATCTTCCGGAGGGTTACAAAGGTATTGCCACTTCCAAACAGAACGCCCTGAGGTACAATCACCGCTGAAGTACCACCCATTTTCAGCATGGTAAAAATGCGTTCCACAAAAAGTAGCTCCGTTTTGGTGGTTGGTAGTTTCAGGCTTTCGTTGATATCTCCCTTATCAATATTGCCTGTAAACGGAGGGTTGGCCATAACGATGTCATACTGCCCGTCTTCGTTGTATTTTTTACTCAGGGTGTCCTTGTAGTCGATAATGGGTTCGTCGATGCCATGCATCATCAGGTTCATCAAGCCCAGCCGGACCATGGTTGTATCAATGTCAAACCCATGAAAACTCTCCTGCAAAATATCCTTCACCTTTTCTGTCAGGACAGCACTCATGGTGGCCCGCTCAAAACCATCTTCGTCAATGATTAACTTCCCAGGATCACTTTTACGGACCAGATCGGTCAGAATGTATTGGTAGGATCCAAGCAAGAATCCCCCCGTTCCACAGGCAGGATCTGCAATCCTCTGTCCCAGTTGTGGTGCTACCAGCTCAGTCATTAACTTAATAATGTGTCGGGGTGTCCGGAACTGGCCATTCTTTCCGGCAGTTGCAATCTCTTCCAAAAGCATCTCATACACATCCCCCTGTATGTCCTGGAATGCCTGACCTCCTTCGCTGGCATCCTTCCCAATTTCAACAAACAATTGTTCAATGATGTTGATGGCCTCCACCAGTAAAGACGCCTTTGGCATGATAAACACGGCATTGGCCATGTGCTTGGTAAATGGTGAAGTTCCTCCATTCAGCTCCTTCAGGAAAGGAAAGACTTTCGTTTGGACATGAAGCAGCATCTCATCCGCTGGTCTGCGTTTGAAATTGCTCCACCGCAATTCGCTTTTGTCAATCTCATCGGAGCTACCAGGTACCTTAAATGTTCCGCTAAAACGGGAAACATATTTTTCACCGGTAAATTCAGCATCCCTTTCCCGTTTGGCTTCCAGGTCATCCAGCCGTTTCATAAAAATCAGGTAGGTAATCTGCTCAATGGCTGTTAAGGGGTTGCTGATACCGCCGCTCCAAAAGTTATTCCAGAGTTTGTCGATGAGCGACTTGATATTTGAGTTGTTTTGTAACATATTAACTTAAATTTTTATCTCAGGGAAAAATCAGGAAATGGGAACATTCACCCTAAATGAAAATGGTAATAGGGGCATTCAATCTGGCCTTTAAAAAATAATGTTTTAACAGATGTAAGGCAAATACCCAACATAATTGCAATTCCAAAACTTAACAGTGTCCCAATTAGTACATATTCCATTCTCTTAGTTTCACCCTCTTTATAACGAAGTATTGATTTGCCAGCAAGAATAAAACCCACGGCTCCAAATTGGCCAATCAGGATCAAAGTAAGGGTAAGAATGCGTTCAATTATTCCAATTAGTGAACCCGCCTTCAGAATCCCATCTTTCTCAACGAAGGATATTTTGTATAGACGGAGCACTTCCTTGATAATAATATTAGCGGGTTTCGTACACACCAGAAACCCCAAAATGATTAGTAGATTGTAAGTTTCGGATGAATTCTGAAAATTTGAATTATTGTTGAAAAAATAGTTGAATAACAATACGATGCCAGATATTGCCATTAAATGTAAGACCTGGTCAATAAAAAAAATGCGGGTCTCAACTCCTTTGATTTTGACAAATTTTGGCTTGAACCCATCTATCAGCCAATGTAACAAGGCAATACTAACAGAAACCATCACATACTTTAACTCCAAGGAAAGCACCCATGAAAAAATAAAAACAATAAGAATATGCCAATTCAGTGTTTTCGATCCAAATCCAAATCTTCTTTTATGCCTGGCCCAAGAATCACTTTGGAAATTAAAATCAGCTAATAGATGTGCAATAAGTTGTAAAATAAATAACTGGGAAATATTCATAACTATTCCTTTTTGTTTTTGATTAGGTCTTCAAATCTTAGAACGGCTTTCTCAATGGCATTCCATCCTGAACTCGTTGAATGTCCATTAATGGTGGCCTGCTTTTTCTTGAGAGCCCTTGCTATAAATAATTCATCATAGCCAAGTAGTTTCAGATATAAGACCTGGCATTGTTTTGCAGTACATTTGCTAATTATTACATCCAGAAGTGCAAGCATTGGGTAAATTTCATCGTCCAGATTCTTGTCATTTGTTTTTATAAACAAGGTATTCTTAATGATCACTTTTTCTTTATTATAAGTTCTGTTTTCACTTATTATTCTACCTGAATAGTAAATTGCTTCTCCATCAATTACACCATTATCCAGGTCAAGTCTGCTTAATTCACCAATGCCTAATGCAAGACGAATACCGTGAATTCTAAAAAACTTAGTTCGATTATCTGTTTGATTATTCGAATTAATTGTACCGACCGGTATTGATTTCACAAAGCATTTAATTGCAAGCATAACACGCATAGCATCTGACGTTTTAGGGACATAGCAATCAATATAATCGTTACCTTCTGTTAGTCTACTATATACATGAAACGTGCGATCAAGTCTCTTTGTCATGTTTATAAGACTTTCAGCAAGAGTTCTTCTTTCAGCATCACTCAGACTTGTAGATGCAATTATATCTCCTGAAACAATAGCTGCTTCTTTCATATTTGTATGTTTTGAAACAAATATACGCTAATTTATCGCTCAATAAACCTATGAAGTGCATTTATAGCCATATTAGCCTATATAACACCATTATAACCTTAAACACCTATAGAATTATTATTAATATCTTTAGGATCTAAACATTTACCACCAATCCAATAATTATCTCTATCAACTTTAGCATATTCAACAGTAGTTGACTAAGTATATTATGCAACTAATTTCTCCGCCAATTTCAATATTTCATCAATCTCTTTTGGATTGAAAACTCCCCGTATCCCTTCCGGGTGAAGTAGTGTGAATGGTGATTCGATCAAATTTCTTCGCGTCAGCTCTCCTTTGTCGATAATGAATTGGCGAAGTAACTCCAAAAACTGCAATTGCCGACTCGAAAGGTAGGAATGAGCTACTATAAATGTTTCAAATCCTTTTGATACTGTCTCTGGGAAGGATTCAAGTAGTTCAATTCCCAGGATATGTTTGATAAACTGCACAAACGCTGCCTTCCTGTGATTGTAAACCCTTCGAAGCAGGTCGATGGTAATATGCGGATGTTCGTCATGAAGTTCCTCTGCCAACAGTTCTGCTTCAGCATCGCTGATCTCCTTTCCCTCTTGTAACTTCTGCAAGATTGGATTGGCTAAAACCATCTCATTGATTTTCTGTTCGACCAACTCCCTGTATCTGGCAGTGCTTAATGCTTCATGCTGGGGACCAAACTCCACATATTCCTTTTCACTTACAACATCTTTCAGGTTGAATTTGGCAGGTCCTAGCGGAATTACTGAATCACGGAATTTCATCAGGGGTGACAGCTTCACAATTAAATCATCCAGCTTCTCTTCTGTGATGGTAGACCAGAAATGGTTGGTCTGTGCCTGTCTGATCAGCGGTTCCTGTTTGGCAACCACATTGACAGTTAAAGGGAGTTCACCTATTACTTCTATAATGCTTAATTTCAGCGTTTCAAATTTGTCCTGTTCAGATGACAGATAAGCCAATGAAACCTCAACGATATCTTTTTCAAAACGCATGGCCTTATAGTCGGCATCAGCAACAGTTCGGAACAATGGTTTAACTACTGCTTTCAAAAATTCAAGCTTGTCTTCAGTCAAATTGATCCAGAAATTCTCCTCTTCCAACCTTTGCAGTTCATTCCTGGCCTCCATAATTACCACCGAATTTGAAGGAAGTTTGGAAATCTGGACTTTCAGCTTTTGAATCTCTTTTTCAACAATACCAGTTAGAGCCAAATCGATTGCTTTTTCTATTTTCTCCAAACGAACACCAAACAACCTTACAGGCAGTGGAATCTGAGGATTTAACTCTTTCCCCCTGGGAGTCAGCTTGAAATACTCAAAATTATCCCAGCAGTCCAATATCAGAAACGCATCTTTTTGGGTACACCAGGGTTTGATTTTTTCACTTTCCAGCAATCGGGTACCCCGGCCAATCATTTGCCAGAACTTGGTGTAGGAATAAACCGGTTTGGCAAAAACAAGGTTGGTGAGTTCACGGATATCAATTCCTGTATCAAGCATATCCACACTCAAAGCCACCCTGGGCATATCGTTCAAGATCATCCCTCGAAGGGAAACCATACACTTTTTTTGGAGGGTAGTTATCCAGATCCCAGAAATAGATATCGTGCCCGTTGGTATAAAAACAAAAAGGCAATCCTCCCTGGTGATTGTTATGAATGTGATGGCAATATTGTTTAGCTTGCTCCCTTCCGATGGCTGCATCAACAGAGGTCTTTTTTGCCTCTACCACCGCAAGTGCTTTGCCATCTTTACCCAACAAAACATAATCGCTGAATTGGTGTCCGGTATATGGAGTTGGGGCTTTCTCAGCCAGGTTCTTGTCAACTACAATGTCAAACTCTTCAATGACCTGCGTACAATCGGAAACATTCCAACCGGCTTGTTTAAGTCGAAGATCAATGATTTCCTTTCGCGTCAGTTTTTCAGATATGACCATCAGAATATAGAAGCGTTTTGATCTGTGGGTCAGGTACAGATTTTATGTTTGGTTTAAACCCCCGAATTTAGCAGTAACCAATGAATTCTTTATGTCTTTTGTTTAGAAATATCAAAATTATTTTTTGATGTTATCATGCGCGAATATTTCCTGATAGGTATTCTCAATCAACGTAACCTCTTTCTCTTTAAGTTTCGCAAACTCCTTGTTCCTGGCTCTGTTGGACAACGACCCGTTGTTCTGTTCCAGAAATCGAACCAGTGTGGAGACTAATTTATCCGGCATCTCAAACTGATCATCAATGAACCGCTTGAATTCATCGTATTTGTAGATGTAGCTTACCTCTTCAGGTATAATCCGCTGGATGGTATCCAGAACACAATCAAACAGAAA
>Ga0172379_10006983_pt1 | contig 14858 bp, 16 predicted proteins | sample GrowelOW334metaG_FD_119756 | JGI IMG/M metagenome (GOLD analysis project Ga0172379, IMG submission 119756) | Groundwater microbial communities from an aquifer near a municipal landfill in Southern Ontario, Canada - Groundwater well OW334 metaG | ecosystem: Environmental > Aquatic > Deep...
TCCATACACCTACGGGTGGCCGCAGTCGAGAATCTTCCGCAATGGACGAAAGTCTGACGGAGCGACGCCGCGTGGAGGATGAAGTCCTTAGGGACGTAAACTCCTTTTATAGGTTAGAAAGTTATTGATCAACCTAGGAATAAGAGGTTGCTAAACTCGTGCCAGCAGCAGCGGTAATACGAGTGCCTCAAGCGTTATCCGGAATTACTGGGCGTAAAGGGTGTGTAGGCGGTTTTATTAGTCTTGTGTAAAAACTTCGCGCTTAACGCGAAATCTGCATAGGAAACGGTAGAACTAGAGGATGCAAGGGGCACATAGAACTCATGGTGTAGGGGTGAAATCCGTTGATATCATGGGGAATACCAAAAGCGAAGGCAGTGTGCTGGTGCATTCCTGACGTTGAAACACGAAAGCGTGGGTAGCGAACGGGATTAGATACCCCGGTAGTCCACGCCCTAAACGATCTTCTCTTGCTTTTCGGAGTATCGACCCTCTGAGAGGCGTAGCTAACGCGTTAAGAGAAGCGCCTGGGTAGTACGACCGCAAGGTTAAAACTCAAAGGAATAGACGGGGACTTGCACAAGCAGAGGATTATGAGGTTTAATTCGATGACAAACGAAGAACCTTACCAGGATTTGAAACCTACGTGAAAGCTCTAAGAAACTAGAGCCCTCGCAAGACTAGTAGGCAGGTGCTGCATGGCCGTCGTCAGTTCGTGGCTTGAGTTGTTCCCTTCAGTGGGGTAACGAACGCAACCCTCGTTGGCTGTTACAAGTGTCAGCCGAGACTGCCCCGTATTTTGTACATAAATTTATTTGTGCACAAAATACGGGGAGGAAGGCGAGGATGACGCCAGGTCCGCATGGCCCTTTGATATCCTGGGCCACACTCATAATACAATCGCCGCACACAGAGCGAAGCAATACCGCAAGGTGGAGCAAATCGTTTAAAAGGCGGCGCCAGTTCGGATTGAAGGCTGAAACTCGCCTTCATGAAGTTGGATTTGCTAGTAATCGCGGGTCAGCTATACCGCGGTGAATACGTTCTCAAGTCTTGTACTCACCGCCCGTCAACCCAAGGAAGATGGGAATACCCGAAGCACGCGCTTGTCGCGTCCTACGGTAAGTTCATCGACAGGGGGTAAGTCGTAACAAGGCACGGGTAGCGGAAGCTGCTCGTGGATTATTTCAAAATTGAATTAACTAATCACTCAAGTTGATTAGTCGAGTCGATCTTCGCTTGTATTTTAATACAGTGATGCCGAGCTTTAACGGTAAAATAAGCCCTTTGAAAAGGTAAATTTCATGACACGTAGGGAAAGACCTGCATTGAAGGATGAACGGAACAAAACAGAGAATGTTTTTTCTCGACAAGTTCGAGACAAGTAAAAAAACAAAAACCACCCACACGGGTGGTTTTTGTTTTGCTGGGTTTAGGGCGGTCTAAAACCTTTTAGACCGCCCTAAACCCAAAAAAGCCTTTAAAATAGGGCTGAAATGTTATATTGACATTGAGACAAAAAAGTGATAAAATATAAAAGTATGAAACTGTCCCTTCCAGAAGTTAGTCATAGGGTGCGAGAGCACTTTATGAAGAACAAAAAAGAAAACCTCAAACTGGCAATTATGTTCGTCATCGCAATGGTGCTGATGGTGAAATTGTATCGGTAAAAAGAAAGGAAAACAATCGTGAACGTGAAAAAGAAAAAAAATCACAACGAGTATGTCCGTATGAAGAGAGAGAAGAAGAAGGCCGTGAAGTTACTCGCTTTTCTGGTCTTTCTCCCAATAGCAATCATTTCTCTTTACAGCTTGTATAATGTGGGCTACCAGCTCATCTATCCAGGCAGGACTGTCGTCATTGAGTCGGTGCTAAACGAGCGCCGGTAACAATCAACTCGAGAGATTAGATTCCTCTCAAAAAAGCCGCTGATCCTGAAAGGGTGAAGCGGCTTTCCTTTTGTCCATTTTTTTGATAAGGTTTTCGATACGCGCGCATAGCTCAGCTGGTAGAGCATTCGACTGATACTCGAAAGGTCCTAGGTTCGATCCCTAGTGCGCGCACAAAAGAAAAACCCGAAAGGGGTTTTTATTTTGCGCGCGCAAGAAAGCTCTGGGAGAGCTTTCGTCTGGGGATCGAAAACCTTTTGAGATTATTTTGTGAGCAAAGCGAAACAAAATATCCAAAAGGTGTACCGTCCATGTAATGGAAGATTCCCTAGTGTCCACACAGCAGAAAACTGCTTTGCTCCTGTCTAGGGATCGAACAGCTTTCAATATTTTTACAAAATTTTTATTTTGAAAAAATCTGAAAGCTACGCGCTGTCAGCGAGATACCCCTAGTGCGCGCAAGAAAGCTCTGGGAGAGCTTTCGTCTAGGGTTGAATTGCGAATACTTGTAGCAATTCAAAAACGAAATGCGACAGCATGAGTTGGGGTCGCGGAAATTTTCTTCAGAAAATTATCTGTGACCGAAGACCTTTTGATATGTCCATGTAATGGTTGAGTCACAAATATTTTTCTGTTGAAAAATTTTCTGACCACGTCTCGGCTTGCCAGCCTCCGACCTTGCGTATTTGTCCCCAGCAAATACTCACCCTAGTGCGCCAACAAAATTACGAAGTAATTTTGTTGGCTACATATCTAATTTCCTTTTGTTTCTCCTCTCCCTTAATCTATTGTATTATTTACTCATAATAATTAATCAATAAACTATGTTAGACGAAAAAAAACTTCAAGATCAGCCTGTTGAAATTCCTGAGGAATCAGCTCCAGAAAAAAGTGTTGAGGAGCTAAAAGATCAAGATATTAGAAAAACAATTAAAGAGATAATAAAATCACCAAAAGATATTGAGGATCTTGCAAGTAGTGAAGATTCTCAGTTGCTGATTAAGTCTGTTGGACTTTATCAGCAGATCAGAGATGCCCTTGTCGATGAATTAGGATATCCAAGAAAGGAAGGAAAATATTTTAGCCCAGAGACAGGAATAGAAATAACTAAAAAAATGAAAGAATTTTATCCAGACAGTCTTATTGCTAGATTAGTAGGTGAAAGAATTAATAATTTTGGTTCTGATGCTCCAGAGGGATCTGATAAATTACAGGAATTTTTAGCTAATCAAGAAGATCTTTCTGTTTAATTAATTTAATTTTTTGCCAAAAAAACTTTCAAAAAAACCGATCGTCGTTGCTGTCAGCGGAGGATTTGATCCTCTTCATATTGGTCATGTACGAATGTTCGAAAAAGCAAAAAAACTTGGAGAAAAACTTATTGTTATAATCAATTGTGATGATTGGCTGGTTAGAAAAAAGGGTTTTGCTTTTATGCCGGAAAAGGAAAGATCAGAAATAATAAAAGCTCTTGGGTCAGTAGACGCTGTTTATATTCATCACAGCAAAGACCATCATGTTTGCGATGCTCTAAAAAAGATCAAACCAGATATTTTTGCAAACGGGGGAGATAGAAAAAATATAAACGATATTCCAGAGGCAGAGATCTGCAAGTCTCTCGGTATAAAAATGGTTTTTAACATTGGACATGGAGGGAAGGTTCAATCTAGTTCTTGGCTCACAGCAAAGGTTCCTAAAAATAAAAAGAGTTAATAATTAAAATTTTAAAAGGAACATGCAAATTGAATGGAATAGCGTAACATGGTTCACAAGAGTTATTTCTTATATTTTACTTTTTGTGATTTTTTTCCTTGGTTTTTATTTTGGAGGAAGATATCAAGATATACAACAAATAATTACCTCAACTCAAATTAACTCAGTAAAAAATGTTGCTTCTGTGGAAGCTCAAAAACAATTACCACGAGTTTATCAAAACAAAAATTTAGGTTTTCAGATTATATTTCCAGCAAATTGGAGAAAAGTAGTGGTGAATGAAAACAAAAATGGAAAAAGTGTAGATTTTTCTTTGATGCATAATTTGGGCGCATATGTAAAAGTTTTTTCATTAAAAAAGTTTAATATGGATGAATGGAAAATCGCTCAAAAAGGTCTTTTTTCCACAATAGAAGTAGCTCGATTGGAAGATTATGTTTTTGGATATAGTCTAGGACAAGACGATGAAGGGTTTGTTGGTTTTCCTGCGGTAGTGTATGGTGAACTTTATCAAGGTCCTTATTTTGAGGTCCAAACAAAAATTATCCCAACTTTCAGTTTAATTCAAGATCCATCATAAAAATGAATTTATATATAATCGCCACACCTATAGGAAACTTGGAAGACATCACTCTTCGTGCGCTTCGTATCTTAAAGGAAGTGGATATTATTTTTTGTGAGGACACAAGAACAACAAGAGTTCTTTTGAATCATTATAATATTACTACTCCAACTGATAGTTTTTATGCTCAAAGCAAATTATCCAAAATGGATAAGATCATAAATCTATTAAAAGAAGGAAAAAATCTAGCACTTGTTTCAGATGCAGGTACTCCAGCTATTTCAGACCCAGGAAGTATTTTGGTAGCAAAAATTCGGCAAGATTTACCAGAGGCGAAAATTATTCCAATTCCAGGAGCTAGTTCTCTGACTGCCACTTTTTCTGCTAGTGGTGTCCTTGGTGGGGAATTTACTTTCTTAGGTTTTTTACCGCACAAAAAAGGCCGAGAAACTTTGTTTAAGGAAATTGCAGAATCAAAAAGACCATATATTTTTTTCGAGTCTCCTCATAGAATTGAAAAAGCATTAGAATCTATCAAAAAATTTGCTCCAGAAAAAAAACTTGTGATCGGTAGGGAATTAACAAAAATTTATGAAGAATTTTTATTAGGAACTGCCGAAGAGATCCAAGAAATTTTTAAAGAAAAACCAGAAAAAATCCGAGGTGAGTTTGTAGTTATTGTTCACTAATTTTGATAGAATAATAGGAACCTGTCCCGTTAGAGATGAAACGGAAAACAGCTCTTAGTATCAATTTGAAAATATTATTAGATTAAGTTTGATATGTAATACTTGTTTTGTTTTAAGTGTTTCGTATCTCTAATGGGATGAAAAAAGATCAAATATATCTTATTTTAGGAATTCTAGTTTTAATATTACCTTTATCAGGATTTTCCAGAGATTCAAAAAATCTCCTTATTTATATTTGTGGAGTTTTAGTGGTCTTTCTTTCTCTTGCTTCTATTTATCTTAATTCCAAATATAGTAAAAAAAATAAAAGTGATATTTTTGTTGAGAGTAAACCCAAAGAAATTTTAGAAAACGAAGGAACAGATAATCAAGATTTGATATAAATGCAGAAAAAACATTTATTTATTTTGCTGACGGTCATTATCCTAATTGTCCTAGGGTTTCTTTTTATTCCAAGTATCGTCGAACAAAGATCAAGAAAACCTTTGGTAATTTCTGCAACCTCAAGCGAGCCAGTTCTAACAGCAGGGGAGATCGTAGAGCTAAAAGTTCAACACATTAGCACTCCAAGAGCCGTCAAAGGATTGTATATGACAGCCTGCGTCGCCGGAGGAAAAACTCTTCGAGAAAATCTTGTAAATTTAATAGGCAGAACAGAACTCAACACAGTTGTGATCGATATAAAAGATTACAGCGGATACATTTCGTACCTGCCAAACTATTCTTGGAAAACAGATCTTTCTCCAAACTGCAATGTAAAAGATATGCAAGATTTTGTAAAAGAATTACACCAAAAAAATATTTATGTTATCGGACGCCTTACAGTTTTTCAAGACCCTTATTATTCAAAAAAATATCCTGAATTTGCGATCAAGAAAAAAAGTAATCCATTACAGATTTGGACTGATAAAAAAGGTCTTTCTTATTTAAATCCTGCATCAAAAGAAATTTGGGATAGAACAGCAAGACTTGCAGAGGATTCTTACAATGTAGGCTTGATGAAATAAATTTTGATTATATTCGTTATCCTTCAGATGGGGATATTCAAAACATATTAGTTATAAATTCAGAAGGAAAAACAAAATCAGATACTTTAGAATCTTTCTTCAAATATCTTCACGACAGATTAAGTCCGCAGGGAATCAAAATCTCAGCTGATGTTTTTGGACTTACAACCGTTGCTGATGATGATATGGGAATAGGACAAATTTTGGAGAAAACATTGCCGTATTTTGATTATATTTGCCCAATGGTCTATCCATCACATTATGCAAAAGGATTTCACGGATACAAAGATCCAAATAAAAATGTTTATGGAGTTGTTGATTTTAGTATGTCTACAGCAGTAGGAAGGACAGAAGCCACATCTTCTATTTTCGAATCCCTTGGAGCTATTTCTTTAACTTCAAGTTCGACCTATATTTCTTCAACCTCAACAAAATTTATTCAGCTTTACGAAAAAATTGCGTACGATAAAAATAAGCTCCGACCATGGCTTCAAGATTTCAGTTATGGAGGCCATTATGGCCCGGCAGAGGTTCGTGCTCAGATTCAGGCCACATATGACTCAGGACTTAATTCCTGGCTTCTATGGAGTGCTTCAAATGTTTATACTGAATCAGCTCTTGAAAAATAATGATATTTGTGATATAATAAGAATTAAATATAAATTGAAATATAATACAATTATAACCAATGCAAGAAGATCCTAATCAAGTTGTATATTTTGCCGAAACAGATTCGCGAAACAGGCGATTAAAATTTGGCATCAAACTTAAAGACCGTTCTCGGCATACTTATGTTATCGGAAAAACTGGAATGGGAAAATCTACTTTGCTCGAAAATCTTGCTATTCAAGATATTCAGGCTGGTAGGGGAATTTCATTTATTGACCCTCACGGAAAAACCGCAGAGTTACTTTTAGAATATGTTCCCAAAGAAAGAATAAAAGATGTAATTTATTTTGCCCCTTTCGATCTAGATAATCCAATTTCATTTAATCTTTTAGAAGACATCGGTCCCGACAAAAGGCATCTTGTTGCAAACGGATTGATGTCAGTTTTCAAAAGAATTTGGCAAGACGCTTGGTCTGCCCGAATGGAATACATTTTAAATAATGTACTTTTGGCTCTTCTTGAATATGAGGATTCAACTCTTCTCGGTGTAAACAGAATGCTTTCAGATGAAGCCTATAGAAAGCAAGTCGTAGAAAATGTTTCTGATCCGTCAGTAAAAGCTTTTTGGACTCAAGAATTTGCTAAATACGGCCCAAAATATATGCAGGAAGCAGGAGCAGCTATTCAAAATAAAATTGGTCAGTTCATTGCTAATCCTTTGATCAGAAATATCATCGGTCAAGCAAAATCTTCTTTTAGTCTTCGAGATGTGATGGACAATAAAAAAATTTTTATTGTAAACCTTTCAAAAGGAAAAGTAGGCGAATCAAATACAAACATTTTGGGAAGTATGATCATTACCAAAATTTATCTTGCGGCTATGAGTCGTGCCGATATTACAGAACGTGAGCTCGAAGAAAAACCAAATTTTTATCTTTACGTAGATGAGTTTCAAAACTTTGCTAATGAATCTTTCGCCGATATTTTATCTGAGGCAAGAAAATATAAATTAAATTTAATTGTTGCAAACCAATATATAGAACAAATGACCGAAGAGGTGAGAGCGGCTGTTTTTGGAAACGTTGGAACGATGATCGCTTTTAGAGTTGGGGCTTTTGATGCAGAAATTTTAGAAAAAGAATTCAGTCCTAATTTCTTGGGTGAAGATCTGGTCAATTTAGGTTTTGCTCAAATTTACCTCAAGCTTATGATTGACGGAGTTTCTTCAAGGCCTTTTTCTGCAAAGACTTTGCCTCCGCTAAAAAAACCAGATATAAATTACACAAAAGAAATTATTGAAAACACTCGAGCTGTTTTTGCAAAAACTCGTTTAAATGTTGAAGAAGATATAAAAAAATGGCACGAAGAAATTACTCCAAATAAAAGCAGGGCAGCGGAACAATATAGTCCAAGCCATAGCGGGGCAAGTCGCAATGTTTCAAGTCACAACGTTGCAACTCACAGCGTTTCAAATCAACATCCAGCTAAACATTTTAATCATGATCAAAAAAAAGAAACTGGAATTGAGTCTGCTTTGGAAGCAGTGCTTGGAAGACCTGCAACAAAGATCCCTGCTCCTGCTGAAGTAAAAAGCGCCAAAGAAGCAGATGCTTTGACCAGAGAAAAAGAATTACGCAAAGCAGTGTCTTTAAGTTATCTTCGTCATAATCCTCGAATAGAAAAAGAAAAAAAAGCTCCAACCCAAGAACATATTGATGAATTAAAAAAAGCGCTTAGGGATGCTGGTGTAGATACTGAACATAAGACAGCTTCAAAACCAGAAGAAAAAACTGAAAAAGAAGTTCAAAAAGAAAGTCCTAAAAAAGATTTGCCTAGTTCTGAGCAGGTTTCTCATTCTTCTAAACAGGAAATGCCCGAAGAAACCCTTAAAAGGGTCTTAGGAATTGAATGATAATCTCAATTCTTGCCATAATTATATTGGTAGGTATTGTATCTATATTCTTTCTCAAAAGTACCCCTGCAAAAGTTGAAGGTCAACTTTCCGCAAACGATTTTGAGATCATAGAACTAAAAGAATCAAATTAATTCCCCCTAGGTCGGGACAAGGGGAAAGTTAAGGAGAAAAAAGTAATGAGACAGATAAAATTTTTGGAGGATAATTTTTACCACCTTTATAATCGAGGAAATTCTAAACAACCTATTTTTCTCGATGAGAGTGATTATAAAAGATTCATTAAACTTATTTATCTTTGTAACGGTAAAAACAATTTTAATTTTAGAGACGGAATAGTAGATCAAAAAATTGAAGCCTTTTCTTTTGATAGGGGAACTCCTTCGGTTGATGTTGTTTCTTGGTGCTTAATGCCAAATCATTTTCACATAGCAGTTTATCTTCCCCTAGGTCGGGACAAGGGGAAGATAGAGTTAGATGAAAACTCTATATCTATGTTTATGAAAAAATTGGGAGCAGCCTATTCCCAATATTTTAACGAAAAATACTCTAGAACTGGTGGGTTATTTGAAGGAAGATTTAAGGCAAAGTGGTTAAATAGTGATAATTATGTAAGATATATTTTTTCGTATATTCACCTTAATCCAGCAAAACTTATAAACTCAAAATGGAGAGAACAAACTTCTAAAAATAAAAATGAATTATATGATTATGTTTCAAAATATCCTTATTCTTCATTTATAGATTGGCTGAACCAAATTAGACCTGAAAATAAAATAATTTATCAAAATAGTTTAAAGAAAGTTTTACCTACAAATTTTAACCCAGAAGATGATTTATTTACATGGTTAAGTTATAGTGAGTATGATTTCCCCTTGTCCCGACCTAGGGGAAGAGGTTAAATATAACAAATGGACTATAAAACATACTTCAAAGGAAAAAAGATAACAATAGTGGGCTTAGGACTTCTTGGAAGAGGACTAGGTGATGCTATTTTTCTTGCAGAATGCGGAGCAGAACTGACAATCACTGACATCAAAGATAAAAAAGCATTAAAGCCAAGTTTAGATAAACTTAAAAAATATAAAAACATTAAGTACACTTTAGGAAAGCACGACCTGAAGGATTTTGAGTACAAAGATCTTATTTTGAAAGCGGCTGGTATTCCTCTTAATTCTGAATTTATAATTCACGCCAGAAAAAATAAAATTCCAATAGAAATGGATGCATCTTTGTTTTCTCGACTAGCTGAAGGGGTAATTATAATAGGAATTACAGGCACAAGAGGAAAGACCACTACCACTTCTTTAATTTATAAGATCCTTTCGGAAGCGTTTAAAAAAACTTCTCATAAAGTTTTTCTTGGAGGCAATATTCGAGGAACTGCGACCTTGCCTTTAATTAAAAAAGTGAAAAGAGGAGACATTGTTGTTCTCGAACTCGATAGTTGGCAACTTCAAGGTTTTGGAGATTCAAAGATATCTCCGCACATTTCTGTGTTCACCAATTTAATGGAAGATCATCTCAATTATTACAAAGGCAGTATTGAAAAATATTTAGAAGATAAAGCTCAGATCTTTTTGCATCAAAAACAAAACGATTATTTAATTTGCGGGGAAAAAGTTGCTCATCTTATTACTGCTAAATATCCACCTAGACTAGCTAGCGAGGCTGGTCACGACAAACTAAATAATTTGCTTTTAACATCAGGCACATCTGAAATACCCTTAGACTGGAAATTACCTCTTATAGGAGAACATAATAAAGAAAATATAGCTTTGGCTTTAAAAGTGGCAAGAATTATGAAAATTCCAGATGAAATTAGTAAAAAGGCGATTGAGTCTTTCAAAAGTATTGAAGGAAGATTGCAGAAAGTAAAAGTCTACAAAGGTATAACAATTTGGAACGACAACAACTCCACAACACCCAACGCTACGCTTGTAGCATTGGAAGCGTTAAATCCGAAATCCGAAATCCGAAATAAAAATATTATTCTTATTTGTGGAGGTTCAGATAAAAACCTTTCACTTAATGAACTTGTTCAAGAAATAAATAAGACTTGCAAAGCGATAGTTGTATTACCAGGAACGGGTACTGAAAAACTTCTCGCAACTCACAACCCACAACTTACAACTAAAATTATCGAAGTAAAAATTTTAAAAAATGCAGTGTCTCAAGCGATTAAAGTTGCTACAAAAAATGACATCATCTTATTTAGTCCAGCTTTTGCGTCGTTTGGATTGTTTAAGAATGAGTATGATAGAAATGATCAATTTATTAAAATAATCAAAAGTTTAAAATGATAGAAATTATAATAGGAACAATGAGACCAGGAGCATTTTCAAGAAAAGTTGGAAATGAAGTTTTTGATATTTATAAAACACTTACGAACGATGCCGGTTCGACAGGCTCACCGCAAGTAGGCTTGATCGATCTCAGGGATATGCCAAAAGAAGCTTTTTATCCTGAAGCATTTGAAGACCGTCCAAGAGCAATTACAGAGTTTTCAGATAGATTATTGAAGGCTGATGGGGTTGTGATTGTTATTCCAGAATATAACGCAGGAGTTCCAGGAGTAATGAAGCATTTTATTGATCTATGGAAATATCCAGAGACATTCCGCCGCAAATTTTCAATTATATCGGTTTCTTCTGGTTCTTTTGGAGGAATTCGAGCTTCAGGTCATTTAGGAGAAATTCTTCTAAATAGAGGCGGCTTAGTTTTCCCTAAAAAAATTTTAATGCCAAATATCGAATCTCTTTTCAACGAAAAAGATGAAATGATCTCTGAAAAAGATAAAATGAGGCTTCAAGAAAATGCCAAAGATTTTTTGAATTTCGTTTCAAAATAAATTTGATCTAAAAAACCATAACTGTAAAGGTTTTTGCAGTTATGGTTTTTTTGTGTATTATAAGAATTATATGAATACAAAATCAATTAAAGGACAAGAAAATATTTTACAGAAGAAAACAAAGATCGTTTGTACTATCGGCCCAGCTACTGAAAGTAAAGAAAAGCTAGAAGCTCTTCTAAAAGCCGGAATGAATGTGATGAGATTAAACTTTTCTCATGGAGACTTCAAGGAGCATCAAACTCGCGTAGACAATTTACGTTCAGTTGTTTCAAAGTTAAATATTCCCGTGGCAATTATGCAAGATCTTGGCGGTCCAAAGATTCGTATCGGTAATTTTAAAGATGGAGTGGTTATTCTTGAAGAAGGTAAAAAATTTACAATTACTACTGACGATATAGAAGGGGATGTGAATAGAGTTTCTGTAAATTATCCAAATTTTTCAAAGGAGGTAGAAAAAGGCCATATTATTTTCATGCATGATGGAAGAAAAAAGCTTGAGGTGCTAGAAGTAAAAGGCAATGATGTTGTTTGTAAAATTCTTATTGGAGGAGAGGTAAAAAGTAGAAGAGGCTTAAATCTTCCTGATTCAGATCTTTCTATCAGTTCTCTTACCGAAAAAGATAAAAAAGATCTAGTTTTCGGTATCAAAAATAAAGTAGATTTTTTTGCTCTTTCTTTTGTTCGATCTCCAGAGGACATAACAGAACTTCGTAACATTCTAATAAAAGCAAAATCAAAAGCTAAAATTATTGCAAAAATAGAAACCCCTCAAGCTATCAAAAATATAGATAAGATCATTGAACTTACAGACGCTATTATGGTGGCTCGTGGAGATCTAGCTATTGAGGTTCCTGCAGAAAAAGTTCCTGTTCTACAAAAAATGATGATCCATAAATGTATGGCGATGGGCAAACCAGTGATCACAGCAACTCAAATGCTTGAGTCAATGATCAAGGCTCCTGTGCCAACTCGGGCTGAAGTTTCGGATATCGCAAATGCAATTTTGGATGGAACAGATGCGGTTATGCTTTCAGAAGAAACAGCTTTGGGAGATTTTCCTGTAGACGCCGTTCAAATGATGACTCGCGTTGCTTTAAGTATTGAAAGTACAATGGATAATTTTCATCCTTTCTTAGAAGATGTTTTGCAACAGTCAGTTCAAAATATCAGTGAATCAGTTACGGCTTCTGTTGTAAAAACAGCGGAAAGTATAGAGGCAAAATATATTGTCGCACTTACAAAAACAGGGAGGAACGCCAGATTTATTTCTAGATACAAACCAAATCAAACTATTTTAGTTGTTACTCCAGATGATTCAACTTATCGACAGTCTGTACTTTCTTTTGGAACCTATCCAATAAAAGTAGGAGCCTTTACTCAATTTAGTGATCTTTTGATTGCTGTGAGAACATTTCTTATTAAAAATAAATTAGTTGTAAAAGGAGATAAAGTTGTTGTTGCTTCAGGTATGCCATTTGGAAAAGTACTAGAGACAAACATGATGGTTATCGAAACTATCTAGAGAAGTAATTAGTTCTAAGTTTGTAAAGTACTAAGTTCTAAGTCAAAAGCCCCGCCTTCGGCGGGGCTTTTCTTTTCAACTTAGAGATAAGTTTTCCTTTTGAGAGGTCTTTCCTCCAAGTTATGTCTTATGTTTTTTATCTATTTTTTTCACTATACATTAATCACTTACCACTAATCACTATTTTTTAATCTTGACTTAGTACTTACATAGTATATACTTTTGTCATGACAACCAAAGTTCAAAAATCTGGAAATTGCCTAAGTATTAATATTCCAAAAGCTTTAGCACAAAAAGCCTCACTTCAAAAAGGATCAAAAGTTTCTTTCGATTTTAAAGGTGGAAAGATTTTGATAATCCCAGAGGAGAAAGAGGAAACACTTGAAGATATGCTTAAAGGTTTAACTCCAGAGAATAGACATGAATTTATTGATTTTGGTCCAGATGTAGGAAGAGAAATAGTAGAATATGAAGAAATACCCAAAAAGAGGAGACATAATAATAGTTAATTTTAGTCCAACATCAGGACATGAACAGAGTGGACTTCGACCCGCTGTTGTTTTATCTTTTGATATTTTTAATGAACAATCAGGTTTTATTTTAGTTGCTCCTGTAACTTCAAAAATAAAAGGAAATCCTTTTGAAGTCATCCTCGATGCAACAAAAAAAAACGGAGTTGTTTTGGCTGACCAAATAAAAATTATTGATTTTGTTTCAAGAAAAATAAAAATTGCTGACAAGGTTTCAGAGGAGACTGTTCTGAAAATAATCAAAAAAATGGAACATATCTATAAATAACCAATAGCAAATAGGGTGTTAAAATTAGGTACCAGATGTTTCCTTCAAATTGTTATATAATGAGTCTCGTAATGGTTTAATACCCTTTATTTTATGGAAAAAGACTTTGATCGGTGGAATGTAATAAAAAAGAATTTAGATTCAGTTATTGAAAAAGATAACCTTATCTTCTTTAGAGAAAGAGAAATATGGTTCTGTTCTCTTGGAGTAAATATTGGAAGTGAGCAAAATGGAGCTAATGATTTATTTGAAAGACCTATTTTGATTTTGAGAAAATACACTAAAAATATTTTTTTAGGAATCCCTCTGACAAAATCAAAAAAGACTGGAAGTTGGTACTTTAAGTTGGACGATTTTTCTTCACTTGTACTTAATCAGTCTAGAGTTTTAGATTCAAGAAGATTAACAAGAAAAATAAAAACTATAGAGCAGAATTTGTTTGAGAAGATTACTGAGTCATTTAGAGAGATTATATAAAAACGAATCCGCCTTGCGGCGGATTCTCGGAGCCCGAAGGCCAATGTGTGAATGAATAATACCAAAATAAAAAAAAATGTCAATCAATTTTAACTCAGTCAAAAAGGTCTATTTTCTAGGAATTGGGGGAATAGGGGTCTCAGCTCTAGCTCGGATGTTTTTGCACGATAATAAGGCTGTTTTTGGCTCTGATACGTCCGAAAACGAGATAACAGACGAACTCAAGAAAGCGGGCGCAAACGTGTTTTTAGGGCAAGATTTGGAACATATTCCAGCAGATACAGACCTAGTTATCTACTCAATTGCCCTTGATATATTTGTTCCAGAATTTATGAAGCAGGTTAGAGAAAAAATAAATATAGGTGTGGGAGGCTTAGCCTCGCACAATCGTGTAATTTCATATCCAGAAGCTCTTTCTATAATTTCCAAAAATAAATTCACAATTGCTATTGCAGGTACTCACGGTAAAACTACAACCACAGCGATGGTGGCAAAAATTTTAATTGATGCCGGTCTTGATCCAACAGTAATTGTCGGTTCAATTTTAAAAGATGTAAAAAGTAATTTCATAGCAGGGAAGAGTAAATATCTTGTGGTAGAAGCTTGTGAATATTGCCGATCATTTTTAAAAATAAATCCAACGGTAGTTGGGATCACAACTATTGATGATGATCATTTGGATTATTACAAAGATAGTGCAGATATCGAAAAGGCTTTTGGTGAGTTTGCTTCAAAAGCAAGTGAAGTGGTTATTGGGAACCTAAGTGATCCTAAAATCTCGCAACTCGCAACTTACAACTCGCAACTCAAATTTATTGACAGTGAA
>Ga0172379_10006984_pt1 | contig 14858 bp, 15 predicted proteins | sample GrowelOW334metaG_FD_119756 | JGI IMG/M metagenome (GOLD analysis project Ga0172379, IMG submission 119756) | Groundwater microbial communities from an aquifer near a municipal landfill in Southern Ontario, Canada - Groundwater well OW334 metaG | ecosystem: Environmental > Aquatic > Deep...
AACGATACATCAGCGGCCAATGGAATAAATATATTTCATAAGAATAAAGGCCGAATAGGGATAACAATTTAAACTCTATTTTCTTCAAAATGAACACGCCAGAAATAGCTATTACTGCCAAGATACTCATTCCCTGTTCAAAATTGGCACTGGCGCCAATACCGGAATTAAAGTTGGCATAAACAAAAATTGCTAGCCAAGCGACGATCATTAAATAATAACCGCTGGCCGCCCAACCGCGTGATAATCTTCCTAAAATTTCCGGGCTCTTTAATTTCGTTATTAACCAAGCTGCTAAAACCCCCAAGGGAAACGCGATAATATGGACTTTATATAAATAAAGGACATAATCCAGTTGCCCGGGTTGAAAATAAATTACTAAATAGCCGATAGTATATAAAGCCAAGGCCGATAACCAGGGCCAACGTTTGGAAAATACCAAAGGAAATAATAAATAATAACCGAGAATAAAAGTTAAATACCAGAGCGGCGAATTAATGTCCGCATATAAATTAGCGTGCGTAAAAATTCCTAAAAAAGACCGGCCGACATAAGCCCAGGGATAATTAATTTTTAAGACTAAAAAATCTAAAACTAAAAAAACTACCAGAGCCAACCAAAAAGGCGTGAATAATTTTAATAAACGTTTTTTATAAAACTGCCAGACGCTTAGATCCTTCTGGAGTTGGCTGGCCGTCAGACCATAGCCAGATAAAAATAAAAATAGATTGACTCCCACGCCGGCGGCGATAGATAGCGGCCATAAAAACCGATGATCGTTAACTAAAAAATAACCGATATGGGAAAGGACGATCATTAAAATCGCTAAACCTTTTAATTCCGCCGTTAAAGTCGCGGGAAACCATTCCGTTATTTGACGTCGACGCGTGGAAACTAATAAGGCGATAAAGAAAATAGTCGAAAAAATCCAAGTTTGTTGGATTGGATCATTTATGGATATTATCATAAATTATCTCCGCCCAAATTTTATAACCCGCGGCGGAAGGATGAAATAAATCAGCGGAATAATGACGGCCCGATTTTTTGAATAAAGATAAGGTCGGCGTGTATAGATCAAGATATTCCACTCCATATTTAGTGGCGAGCTCCTTGATAACGGCATTAAATCTTTTAGTCTGATAATCAAAATAAAATTGATAGGGCGGGAGCATTAGGTTATCGGCGCCAATGAAAGGGATACTAACGGCATAAACTCTGGCTGTAGTTTCTGCGGTTAATCGGTCTAGAATCTGCTCATAATTATTTCTAAAATCATTAAGGGAAACTTGATTATGGATATCATTAACACCGATAAGCAAAGTCACGATATCAGGATTACTACTAACAGCGGCTGGCAATAAGCTTTTAAGTAAGTCGGAAGTTTTAGCACCAGTGAGAGAATAATCTTTTAAAACTACGCCTTGTTCCGGGCCGCCTAATTTAGTCGCTAATAAATAAGGGTAAGATTCCTGATAATTATCGGCTCCGACTCCGGCAGTTAGGCTGTCGCCGAGCGAAACGTAGACTAAACCGAAATTCTTCACCATATTATTAAGATAATAAGTCTGGGTATAATCAACCGGCTTTAATCCGGCTACACCCAGCGTCTTATAAATATGGGCATAAGCACGATTAAAATAAACAGCTACGGCCAGACTGATAAGCAATAAGCCGATTAGGCAATATCTTGGTCGATTATTATTTACCATATATAAGACAGTATATAATAAAATCGAAAATTGTGCATTAAAAAATAAAACCATCCCCCAAAAACTAAAAACCACTCTAAATGAGTGGCGTTAGGCGTCAATTTTTTCAATTGTAGCCTGTTTTTTTACATCATCCTTATTATTACTATCAAGGAACTAAATTTACTATCAAGGAACTAAATTTACTATCAAGGAACTAATCTACTAGAGTCTTACTATTAAAACTCTTATTTTCAAACACTCCAAGTTGAAAAGAATCAACTTAATTTTCTTTAATTTCTGGGAATTTCTGAAAAACGAAGATATTCATTTGTTCCCGGTACTAAGAAATTATTCTCAGTATTACCGTTATTGGGACCGCCCATCTTCAAAACATAATCAGCCCGTTTATCTTCCGAAGAAGATAGTCTAACGTCTAATACTAAGCTAGTTTTCTCGCGGTGATGATCATTTTTTTCCACCACGGTAATATCAGCCAAAATTTTTGTCGCCGGACTGGTTTCTGGATTGACAAAGTAATTAACGGTTACCAATTCCTTTCCTACAAAATATCCACGTCGGATATGTCGAGGAACAGTAATAGTTGAGCCGTTTGGTAATTCGATTTGATGTTCATCAATTATTTTAGCGAATTTATCATTCGCTGATGGCAAAGAAATTGAAACTTTGGAAAATTTACAAATTTCTTTGTACTCGGCATTTACTGCTGTTGCTGGTGCCATTTCGGCCTCCTTTGGTTGTTAATGAAACTGAATTATGCCATAACTATATCATATATATAATATTTTGTCAATACATATCATAAAAATATACTAATATTAAACAAAAAATATTATAAATAACTAGAGTTAAAAATTTGATAAACCAGCTTGATTTTTATTTACTATTATGTTAGAGTGGGAGTACTTTTAATTAACTAAGCAAAGAAAATTCCGTATGCCAAACAAGAAATCGGCCTCTAAAGAACTGCGTAAAGCCGTTAAGAGAAGCGCCGCTAATAAAACCGTCGCTAGTAAACTAAAAAATCTAGTTAAAACCAACCTGAAACAGATCAAGGCCGGTGATAAAAAGGTTAAAGAAGAATTTATCAAGACTATCAAAGCTATTGATAAGGCCGCCAAAAAAGGAATAATCAAGAAAAATACGGCGAGCCGCAAAAAATCGCTCTTAATGAGACGGGTTAATGCTTTAAAATAAAGGATTTTTAAAAAATATTTATAAATTAACGTACTCATCTTGGACAAGGGAGACGGAGGTCTTGCTACCAGAGGCCTGAGCCCTTTCTCGGATTGAGCGCCAAAAACCATGTTAGACAAAAAAACCAAAGAGAAAATCATCAAAAAATTCCGGGTGCATGATACTGATACCGGGTCTTCGCAGGTCCAGATCGCGATCTTGACCGAAGAAATCAAAGAATTGACCGAACACTTAAAAAAACATAAGCATGACTTCTCTTCCCGCCGCGGCTTATTAAAAAAGGTTAGCGAAAGACGAAAACTTCTGAAGTACCTACAAAAAGAAAATGCTGAAGAATTCAAGGTTTTAGCTGATAAGTTAAAACTGAAGATCGCCCAGAAATTGCAGGAAGAAGAGGAAGAAGAAAAAAAGAAAGAAAAGAAATATATTGATCCTGAGGAAGAGGGTTTAGAAATTAAAGATTCGACCACCGAAACGGAAAAATAACGATTATTATGATTAAGCATAAAGAACAAAGAGTGGGAATTTTGGTGGATTTTTCGAATATGTACCACTCGGCCAAAAATCTCTACGGAAAAAAGGTTAACTTCAAAGAAATTTTAGCTAAAGCAGTGGCTGGTCGGAAATTGATCCGAGCCACTGCTTATGCTATCCGGACCGAGAATAAAGAAGAAGCTCCTTTTATCGAAGCGCTAGGACAGCAGGGTTTTGAAGTTAAGGTAAAAGATCTGCAAATTTTCGCCGGCGGCGCTAAAAAGGGTGATTGGGATGTCGGTATCGCCATTGACGCCATTAAATTAGCTGACAAACTAGACGTTATTGTCATTGTCTCCGGCGACGGGGATTATTTACCCCTAGTCTCCTACCTCCAGAACAATAAAGGCTGTTTAGTGGAAATCATGGCTTTCCGTAAAACCTGTTCTTCTAAATTGATCGAAGAAGCTGATGATTTTACCGATCTAGGCGCCAATAAAAAATTTCTAATTTACAATTAAAATAAATTAATAAAACCTGGACTGACCGCTAAATAGATAGCACTGTATCTTATACAGTTCTGTAATTTAACGGCCAGACCAACCAAAACTATGGAAAAAGTATTTAACGGCGAGTGGCTGGGCCGTCCTCTCATTATTAAAACCGGCAAGATCGCTAAGCAGGCGGATGCCGCCGTTTGGGTCCAATACGGCGAAACCGTCGTCCAAGCGACTGTCGTCCAAGCCAGAACCGAACGTCTCGGGATTGATTTCTTTCCGCTGATGGTGGAATTTGAAGAGAAATTATATGCCGCCGGCATTATCAAGGGTTCTCGCTGGGTAAAGCGCGAAGGGCGACCAACCGACCAATCAATCTTAACCGGCCGCATGATTGATCGTTCTATCCGTCCCCTATTCGCTGACGGTGACAATCGTGATGTCCAAGTTATTATCACGGTCTTAGCCGTGGATCAAGAAAATGATTATGATATCGTTTCTTTGATCGCGGCTTCCGCGGCCTTATCAATTTCCGGATTAAACTGGAATGGACCGATCGGCGGCATTCGGATCGGCTTGATCGATGGTCAATTCATCTTCAATCCGACTTATGAAGAACAGGCAAAAAGTACTTTAGATCTGATCGTGGCTGGGACGGCTAAGAAAGTCGTAATGATCGAAGCGGGGGCCCATGAAATTCCGGAAGATCTGATGCTTAAAGCAATCATGACTGGCCAAGAAAAAATGCAAGGAGCGATCGATCTGATCAATGAACTAAAGAAAAATATTACTCCGAAATTAAGTCCTACTCCTGTTAAAAAACCGGAAACCGCCGAAGAAAAAGAGGAAGAAAAAAAATCTGAGGAACTCTTGAACATCGGCCGGGACTGGTTGAAAAATAATATTAATAAGATCCTTTTTGATAAAACTTATTACACTAAGGGGGAACGAAAATTAGCGGTTACCGCCATTAAGGATCAACTGAGTGAATATCTGACTACTCAGGGAGTAGAAAGCGATAAGCGCTATCATATAATCAAAAAAATAGTCGACCACGCGATCGATGAGGAGATTACTCGGGCGATTACCGAAGAAAAGAAACGGGTTGACGGTCGGGCTTTAGATGAAATCCGTCCTTTATCCGCTGAAGTCGCTGTTCTGCCGCGTTGTCACGGTACTTCCCTTTTCTCGCGCGGAGAAACCCAGGTAATGTCTATCGTGACTTTAGGCGCGCCTGGCTTAGAACAATCTTTAGAAGGGATAGAAGGACAAAGCAAAAAACGTTACATGCATCATTATAATTTTCCGCCTTACTCTGTCGGCGAAGCCTCACCACTGCGAGGTACCGGACGCCGAGAGATCGGCCACGGCGCTCTAGCGGAAAAAGCACTACTACCGATGATCCCGAATAAAGATGAATTCTCTTATACGATTCGGATTGTCAGTGAAACTTTGGGTTCTAACGGTTCTTCTTCTATGGCTTCCACCTGCGCTTCAACTTTAGCCTTGATGGACGCGGGCGTACCGATCAAAAAACCGGTAGTCGGTATCGCGATGGGGCTCGCCTCTAACGCCGATATGAGCAAATGGGAAGTCTTAACCGATATCCAGGATTTAGAAGACGGCGATGGCGGTATGGACTTTAAAATTACCGGGACTGACACTGGCCTGACCGCTATCCAATTAGATACGAAGACTGATGGTCTAACGGAAGCGATAATCGCCAAGACTTTAAGTCAGGGACGAGCGGCTTTAAATCAAATCTTAGAAGTCATTAAAGAAGCTATTCCGGCTCCGCGCGCCGAGTTATCAAAATATGCTCCGCGCTTGATCAGCTTTAGTGTTGATCCCGAAAAGATTGGCGCGATTATTGGCCCGGGCGGTAAGATTATCAATAAAATAATTGATGAAACCGGAGTCAGCATTGATATCGAAGACACGGGTCTGGTTACGGTCTGCGGCACCGATGCCGCCATGGTTGACGAAGCGGTCCGCCAAGTCAAAGAGATTGTCCATGTTTATGCGGCTGGAGAAATTATCAAAGGCAAGGTCGTCCGCATCCTAGATTTCGGCGCCTTCGTCTCTTTAAACGCCAACCAAGACGGTATGGTCCATGTCAGCGAATTAGCTCCCTACCGGATTGAAAAGCCCAGCGACTTCTTAAACATCGGAGATATCGTTACTGTTAAGATAAAAGAAATTGATGACCAGGGACGGGTCAACCTGACTATGAAAGGCCTAACGGAAAATGCCGACTTATGGAAAGATGAAAAGGGTAAATCTAATGGCACTTCTTTCGGCGGCGGTAGACCGAGTTTCGGTTCACGCGGCGGTAGTGGCACTGGCCCGCGCCGGCCTAGCCGTTTCGGCAGCCGTTAATCAGGCCCAGAACCCTAATTGACTTTTAGGTCAGATTAATATAAGATTTTCCCATATAAATTATTTAAATAAGACTATGTTAGCAATCAAACTAGCCCAAATCGGAAAAACCAATAAAAAAATGTTCCGGGTAATCATTTCTGAAAAAAGCCGCGATCCTTACGGTGACGTTTTAGAAATCCTTGGTTCTTATAACCCGCATTCTAAAGAACTGGCGGTTAAAGCCGAACGAGTTAAGCATTGGCTTTCTAAGGGAGCCCAGATGACGGCGACTATTAATAATCTTTTAGTAGAAAAGAAGATTATTGAGGGTAAAAAAGCCGTTGCTTCCAAGGCGGGAGAAAAAAGTGAAAAACGAGTCGCCCAAATTAAAGCTAAGTCCGATAAGAAGACCGCTCGAGAAACTTCTCCGGCACCTATTAAACCAGAAGAGGTTGCGCCTGAGGCTCCGACTGAAACCCCAGCTTAAGGATTGACAAATTCTCAAAAAGTGTTAGTATTATCAACATAAGGCTGCTGATGTAGCAGTTATTTAATAAAATTTCTTTCGACTTTGACCGGGATTAAAAAACCGCTCAAAATTAGAAAGACGAATGAAAACTATGGTAGAACAAGACAAACAGTTTCTCGAAATGGTGGTAAAGAGCATCGTCGGTAATCCGAACGATGTAGTCGTCGACCGCACGATTGATGAAAGAGGCGTCCTTTTGACCCTTAAGACCAATCCGGCGGACATGGGTTATGTTATTGGCCGCAAGGGTCAAACCGCGCAGTCAATCCGCACCTTATTAAAAATCATCGGTGCCAAGAACAACTCCCGCGTTAATTTAAAAATCTATGATCCGGAAGGTGGTAATCATGTTAGAACTGAAAGAAGCGGCGAATCTCGTCGTTCTGAACGCGATGACATTGATACTTCCGCGATTGATGATTTAAAAATCTAAATAACAAGTAAAATTGAATAAACAAAAATCCCCTCTCAAAACAAGGGGATTTTTGTTATAATGAGGTTAGCTATCTATCTTATAAATAACCAATGATTATGAAATTCCATTTACTAACAATCTTCCCTAACATTTTTGACTCTTATCTAAACGAGAGTATCTTAAAACGAGCCAATGCCAAAAAGATCGTCCAATTTAAGGTCCACAATCTGCGCGATTGGACGAGCGATAAGCATAAGACTGTCGATGACGCGCCTTACGGCGGCGGCGCGGGCATGCTCATGAAAATCGAACCCTTATATAAGGCTTTACAAGATATAAAAAAATTAAATAAAAAAATAAAACCGGCGAAACGAAAAATTATCCTCTTATCGGCGGCCGGAAAAAAATGGGACCAACCACTAGCTAAAAAATTTTCTAAACTAGAAGAAATTATTTTTATCTGTGGTCGCTACGAAGGAGTTGATGCCAGGATGGAAAAATTTGTGGATGAAAAAATATCGGTCGGCGACTATGTCTTAACCGGCGGCGAATTACCGGCTTTAACGATCATCGATTCTATCACCCGACTGCTTCCCGGAGTCTTAGGAAACAATACCAGTATTATTGAGGAATCGCATTCGCAGACTGGCCTGCTGGAATATCCACAGTATACGCGGCCGGAAGTATTTACCGCCGGCGGGAAAAAATACCCTGTGCCAAAAATCCTTTTATCGGGTGATCATCAGAAAATAAAAGAATGGCAGAAAAAGAACCAAAATAACAAAAAATAAATTTAATTCTAAAAATAAAAAAGGCCTAGATTAAACTAGACCTTTTTAAATCTCTGCCTTTTTTTAGGACTCTTTATCTTCAAGGAAGAGTCGGAGAGAAAATCACTAAACTAAGAAGCGATTAAAGATTTTTTCTTCAAACTTACTCTGGAGATTAAAGGCTAAGCTGCCGTACTCTTCGGCCGGCAAGATCTGTTCTTGTAAAAGAAGCTCAATAATGATTGCTGCGTTTTGCAGCAAATCCATATTATCTACAGGGATGGCTAAATAATTCACCCAGCCCCTAGTAAACGAAGATATTTTATCCAAAACCCCGGGATCTTCTTCCGCTCGCCAGGTACTTATAATCTGAGCCAAAATATCATTGGCTATCCGGATATTGAATAGATCTTTATTGGGGTCATAAGTAAGATGGCAAGTTATTTTATGGACTTGGCCACTCTTTATCTCCTGAATGAAAATATTTTTAGCCTCAACAATTTTTTTGTTAATCCGGTTGATTTCCGCCATCATTTTCCGTGCCATTATTTCATTAATGATTCTTCGGGCGATAATAATCATAACTAAAATCAAAACAAGAGTGACAACTATCCCGCCGACTATCGCTAGCCAATACATATTGGCTTGGAAGAATGGTTTTATTGTTCTTACCAACGCTTCTCGGTAAGTGAGAGCAAACCCCAAGATAAGGATTATTAGGACGTTTTTCCAGGTAACTATTTTCATTTTTTGTTCCTCCGAACTTTAAGGGATTATTCTGTTTTATTTAATTAAATTTTAAAGGTTCTACTTCTATTGGTTAAAAAATTAAAAAATTTAATAACTCTCTATACTAACATTATTATGATAATAAGTCAATATTAAATTATTTACTAATATTCCTTATTTTCCAACCATTTTCGGTCTTAAATAATCTTCCCTCCATAGTAAATCCGGCTGCTTTCTTGTGTCCGCCGCCGCCCCAATTAGCGGCTATTTTAGCGACGTCGATCTGGTCGCTATTGGTCCGCAAGCTGCCCTTGACTCGGCCACCCTCTTCCCTTAAAAATAGGGCGACGGAAACACCACTGAGCGTGCTTAAGAAAGAAACGATATCACTAAATAAATCGGCGCTAATCGCGGCCTTATCTGGACCAATTAGCTCTTCTAATTCTTCGCCGGAAAGGGCGGAAGACGCTAGACCGGTGGTCGGATTAAAATGTAAATGCTCTAAGGCCCGACCCCAGACTTTAAGGGCGACATAACTTTTATTATTAACGGTATAACTGATAATTTTAGGTAGTGACGCGCCGCGCAGGAGCATCTCTGAAGCGATCGCCATTGCTTCCCGCGAAGAATTGGCGTGAAAAAAATGACCGGTATCGGTCATCAAACCGATTAAGATACAATTAGCCAAAGGCTTAGTTATTTCTAAATTATTGGCTTTTAGGAAATGATAGATAATTTCGGTCGTGGACGCCTTATCCGGTAGACGGATTTCTAAATCGGCGTAGGTCTCAAAGGGTTGATGATGATCAAACTCGATGATATAGGGGCGCTTGATCACCCGCCCTTCGGTGGCCGCTTTGATTAGGGTCCGCAGTCGGGCTTCTAGGCCGGTGCGGGAAATAGAACCGCAATCTAAAATAAATATCACGTCAAAGAGTTTTAAATCATCCGGTGCCTTATCGGATATTAAATCTTCACTAGGAATAAAATTATAGGAATCAACCGGTTTCTTATCGGCATAAGCGTAAACTCCAATCCCTAATCCGGCCGCGATTTCCGCTAAAGCGCCGACCGAAGCTAAAGCATCGGCATCGGGCATGGTATGCCCGATAATTAAAATCCGCTGAGCCGAAGCAAGTTTAGAATAAACTAATTGTAATTTGTCTGTTAAATTCATAACCCCCCATTCTAAAGTAAAAAAAGAAAAAAGTCCAGACTGGCCGGACTTCTTTTTTTTATCATTATTTTACTAAGGTTAATCATCCTCGCCTTGGTCTATCCCCGCGATAAGTTTCTCAATTTTACTGGCCTCCCTCTCTGTCGCGTCAAACTCCCAGATCAGATGGGGCAGTTTCCGTAATTTTATCCGCTTTCTTAAAAATGGCACTAACTGACTGGTTGACGCCGTTAATTTTCTTAGAGCCGTACCGGCTAAATTATCAGGCAAAACCGAGAATCCGACCCGAGCTTGCTTTAGCTCTGGATCACATTCCACGTAGGTAATAGTAATCAAAGCGTTGGGCACGGCGACTTCACGATTAACCGCTAAAGCTAATTCTTCTAAAATCAATTCGTTGATCCGGGCAATTTTTGACATATATAATAAAGATTCCCGCTGTTAGCGGGAATCAAGTAAAATTAAATCTTATCAACTATTCTTTCTTCTCGATAAACCTGAAGGATGTCGCCCACGACAATTACGGGTTTACCCTCGTACTTTAAACCAGCTTCGATATCTTTAGTGACTTCCTCCACGTCTTGTTTGCCGGCTTGCAGACGAGTTAGGCGTCCCGAGACTATAAAATCGTCGCCGCGCTTAACATCAATTAAGCTGTTATTTTTAATTACGCCGTCTAAAACTTTACCACCGACGATCTGATTATTATTCTCCGTACGAAAAACGGCTAAAACTTTCAGACGCCCTAATTCGATCCGATTAATTTCCGGTTTGACTAGGAGCTGCATCTCGTCTTTAACAAATTTTATCAGATCATAAATAACCGAGTAGGTTTTAACGACAACCTGTTTTTCCCGGACTAAAATTTCAATCGTCGGTGACATCCGGACATTAAAACCTAAAATTTTCGCCCCGGAATCTTCCGCCCGCTTAACGTCGCCTTCGGTAATATAGCCCAGCCCCTTGCTGATTACGCGCACTTTAACTTTCTCATTATTTAATTTTAATAAGGATTCTTCAATCGCTTCCGCCGAACCTAAAAAATCAGTCTTGATAATAACTTTTACGGCCGGAATTTTATCTTCCTGATTCTCCTCGGTTAGAGTCGGAATAATATCGGCGGCGCTAGAACTACTCTTAATCTTCTTAGTCTTAACTTTTTCACCCTCACCGACATTTAAAATATCACCGACAGCCGGAGAAATCTTTAGTCCTAAGATCTTGACCGGCGTAGACGGGCCGGCTTCTTTAACTTCTTCGCCTTTATAATTTCGCAGGGCCTTAACCTTACCGTAAATAATGTCATTAAAACAAAGTTGATCACCGACGCGTAAAGTTCCGTTTTGGACCAAGATCGTGGCCAGGGGTCCGGCGGCCTTATCCACGTTTGACTCCACGACCGTTCCGGCAGCGAGTGCTTGCGGATTAGCCTTAAGACCGGCGCCTTCGGTTTCAGTAACCAATAAAACCATATCTAAGAGCTCTTCAATACCTGTTCCTTCTTTAGCGGAAATTGGCGCGCAAATAATTTTTCCGCCCCAATCTTCCGGACTGATATTCAACTGGGTAGCTAATTCTTGTTTCGTCCGATTAATATCGGCCGTCGGTTTATCAATCTTATTTATCGCGACCAAATAAGGAATTTTCGCGGCTTCAATAATCCGGAAAGCTTCGATAGTTTGCGGTTTCACCCCATCATCGGCCGCTACGACTAAGATCGCGATGTCAGCGACTTTAGCGCCACGACTGCGCATAGCCGTAAAAGCTTCGTGGCCGGGCGTATCAATAAAAGTAATCACGCGATTATGACGGGTAATTTGATAAGCCCCGATATGCTGGGTAATCCCCCCAGCTTCACCGGCGATGACGTTGGTTTTTCGTATGGAATCCAATAATTTAGTCTTACCATGATCAACGTGACCCATGACTACGATGACTGGCGGACGTTCCTTCATATCTTCTTTGGCCTCCGCCGCTAAAATCGTCGCTAATTTTTTATCTTCCTTCTTATCTTCTTCTAATTTTACTTCCGTAGCTTGAACATCGAGATTAAGATTCTCCCCGATAATGGTCGCCGTATCAAAATCAATTTTTTCATTGATTGAAGTAAAAACGCCATTTTTCATCAGTTCCGCTAAAACCCGATTAACCGGAATCCCGGCTAATTCCGCATAAGCCCGAACCGTTATGACTGCGGGTATGGCAATAGTCTTTTTCTCTTTTGGTAGGACTTCGTCTTGTTTCTTAATTTCCGCCGCCATTTTTTTCTTTTCCCACTCTCGACGCAAAAATGGCCAATCTTTAATGATCTTTTTGGCCGTATTATTATCAACTTTGATGGCTTTTTGACCAATCGCAAAACCGAGCTGCGGCAGTAAATCACGCAACTCTTGAGGAGGGATTCTTAGGATTCTGGCGAGTTCGGTAATATTCATATCTCCAATATTAATAGCGCTCAATAGTGCTTTAATATTACTTCATTTTTATCGTCTAGTCAACGCGGTTATTAAATTTTTACCTGGTCTTTACAAACTAGGGACTAAATGCTAAAGTAAAAAGGTAAATTTATTCATTAATTAAAATCTGTTTCTAGGGGATTATTAAAAGAATTAACCACTGCCTCCGGTTGGTTTAAAAATTTATTTTGGTAGATTAATTATTTATGCTTTTCCTGTTTTTTAATCTAAAATTAGCTAAAATTAAACAATATTCCTGGCTTCTAAAATAATAATAGGACCATCTTCGTCCGTGGTTAGTTTTTTTAAAACTAAATAATTCAAAATTTGCCACCTCTAACTCCTAGAGACAGTTTACCCTTATATGGAATATTTAAACTATGTCTTGTACCTTGTTTTGGCCGCGGGTGGTTTTTTTATTGGCTACGTGTTTTACAAAAAATCAGCCAGTTCCAAGATCAGTAACGCCGCTGAGAAGGCCGACAAGCTAATCAACGAAGCTAAGATTAAAGAAAAGGACCTGCTCTTGAAAGCCCAAGATAAAGCTTTAAAGATCATCGAAGAATCTAAAAAAGAAGAGGCGACTCGCCGCAATGATATCAATAGTCTGCAAAAAAGATTGGAGCAGCGGGAAACTTCTTTCTCTCAAAAACTTTTAGATCTCCAGGAAAAACAACAGAAACTATACGACAAGGTCAATGAGGTCCAAGAAATCAAAGAAAAAATAAAAACTATCAAAGAAGAACAGGATGCTAAACTGGAAAAAATCTCTGGATTGACTCCGGCCGAAGCTAAAGAGATCCTCCTTAAGAACGTGGAAGAAAAAGCGGCCGAAGATCTGATGGTCAGATTAAAAAAATTAGAAAATAATGCGGAAGATACTCTGGGCGAGAAAGCTAAGGATATTATGGCGCTCGCCATGCAGCGGATGGTTTCTTCTTATACTGTGGAATTGACGACTACGACGGTTGATCTGCCCAATGATGAAATGAAGGGGCGGATCATCGGACGTGAAGGACGTAATATTAAAGCGATTGAACAGATGACCGGCGTCGAAATTATCGTTGATGATATGCCTAATGCTATTACGGTTTCCGGTTTTTCTTTGATCCGTCGCCATATCGCCAAAAAGACTTTAGATTACCTGATAAAAGACGGCCGAATCCATCCGACTAAGATTGAGGAGGCGGTAGAAAATGCCAAAAAAGATATTTCTTTGGATATTAAAAAAGCGGGCGAAGAAGCGATGTATGAAGTCGGTGTTACTGGCTTTGATCCGAAGCTGGTCCAGATCTTAGGCCGTCTAAAATATCGTACTAGCTACGGCCAGAACGCCTTGAAGCATTCTATTGAGGTCGCACATTTAGCGGCGATGCTAGCCGAAGAACTGGGAGCCGACGTTACCCTCGCTAAAAAAGGCGGGCTGCTCCATGATATCGGTAAAGCGGTCGACCATGAAGTCCAGGGCAACCATACCGAAATCGGACGGGATATTGCCAAGAAATTTAACCTGCCCGCGGAAATTATCGCTCCGATCGAAACCCATCATGATGATCAGCCGGCTGGTCTTATCGCAGTAATCGTTAAAGTTGCCGATGCTATTTCCTCAGCTCGTCCGGGAGCGCGGAATGACAGTTACGAGAACTATCTGCAACGGTTAGAGGAGCTAGAAAAGATCGCTTTGACCTTTGAAGGCATTGAAAAAGCCTATGCTATCCAAGCGGGACGCGAAGTCCGGGTCTTTGTACAGCCCGAACAGGTCAATGACCTCCAAGCTTATAATTTGGCTAGAGATATTGCAAAAAAGATAGAAAATGAGTTAAAATATCCAGGGGAGATAAAAGTTAATGTTATCCGAGAAATGCGGATAACCGAGTATGCCCGTTAATAGTTTGAAAGCTTCTTTAAAGCTAAACATATAATAATATGAACAAGGCACAACTCATCGACAAAATTCATCATGATGTCGAGGGCCTAAGCAAAAAACAGGCCGAAAAAATGATCGATGTCTTAACCGACACCATCATTGAAGAGTTAAAAGCGGACCGCGAGGTCACGATTGCCGGTTTTGGCTCTTTCCTGTCCCGGGTCCGTTACTCTCGGGGCGGCGTTAATCCGCAAAAACCGACAGAACGGATAACCATCCCGGCGGTCAAAGTAGCTAAGTTTAAAACTGGCTATCACCTTAAGCAAGCTCTTAAGGGAAAAAGATAATATTGTACGCCCATTAAGTCCTTAACGGACAGAACCGACCTTAATTAAGGGCGTGTTGATAGCGCCCGTAGCTCAACTGGATAGAGTACTTGGCTTCGGACCAAGGGGTTGCAGGTTCAAATCCTGCCGGGCGCACATTGGCTGGGTAGCTCAGCTGGTTAGAGCGTAGCACTCATAACGCTAAGGTCGCGGGTTCGAGCCCCGCCCCCGCCACTTATTTAAATTTAAAAATCATAGCGCTTTCAGGCGCTTTAAACGAGCGCCCTGTTAGCTCAGTTGGTAGAGCAGCTCCCTCTTAAGGAGATGGTCGCAGGTTCGAATCCTGCACGG
>Ga0172379_10006985_pt1 | contig 14857 bp, 15 predicted proteins | sample GrowelOW334metaG_FD_119756 | JGI IMG/M metagenome (GOLD analysis project Ga0172379, IMG submission 119756) | Groundwater microbial communities from an aquifer near a municipal landfill in Southern Ontario, Canada - Groundwater well OW334 metaG | ecosystem: Environmental > Aquatic > Deep...
AAGAGCGCGTTAATCTGTTAACCCGCGAAAGTGAACTAGCCATCAACAATTTAGAGCGGGCCAAGAGTTCCAACAACCAAGTGCTTTATGCGTTTTCAAAGGAACTAGCGACAAAACTTGGAGGCCAATAAGCACTCGGTAAGCAAGGCAATTGGTGGGCAAGGCAATTGGTGAGCAAGGCAACTGGAGGCCAGGAAGTAATTGGAAGGCAGCGCAACTAATAAACCCGACGCAGATAATAAATCGGGCATAGCTAATAAGTTCGACACCGCTAACGTGCGCAGGGTCAAAGAAGCCCTGTTGCAAGGCGGAATAGACGTTCAAATTGTCGCCATGGAAGAATCAGCGAGAACGGCCCAGATGGCTGCCGATGCCATTAACTGCCAGGTTGCCCAAATAGTCAAATCACTAGTTTTCAAAGCAGAAGGACGAGAACTAGCTGTGTTAGCGCTGGTTTCGGGGGCCAATCGCCTAGATGAACAATTGGTAGAAGAACAGCTTGGATTCAAGCTAGAGAAAGCTAATGCCGCTTTCGTGCGCGATATGACCGGATTTGCTATCGGAGGCGTTGCTCCGGTTGGGCATCTCAAAGCGAGCCAAACCATAATCGATCAAGATTTACTGCTTTTCCCTACAGTCTGGGCCGCGGCCGGTCATCCCAACACAGTTTTTCCCATTAGTCCCCAGCAGCTAATTAAGCTCAGTGGTGGAACAGTTATGGTGGTTCATGCCTAAGCCAACTTAAGAGTCATGGCCTCCTTCACTTTTGTTCGAAAAAAATGGTTTCCATGGAAACCATCTCAAAAAGCTTTTTTCGGGAACCAGGATAGATTTTAAGTAAGCTCCGTCTTTTTCCACTAATAGCGTTTATAGCGAAATCCCACTGAGTGCCCAAATTTGCTGTAAGAGAGAATTACATTAGAGCCAATACTTTCTAGCAGCAAATTGGTTTGCCTGCACCAGCGACAGTGGCATTGCAGTAATCCAAACAGCGAAGCACAAAGCAAAACTTGACTGTGTCAGATAAATAATCGCAGCCTAAAAATTGCTGGCATTATTAAACTTATGTACAAGCCTCTGGCCAAGCGGGATAAACCAAGGCAAACCGGGAAGATATAGAACACGTGATAGCAGCTTACTGTGTATCATTGACCAAGAGACATGTTTAAGAAACAGTGTTTAAAAAACAGTGTCCAAGAAACAATCTCCAGGAAACCCTTACCAGCAACAACTTACTAAATAATAGATACCAGAATTGGTTTTATGCCAGTTGATGACGACAAAACTAAGACAAAGGCTCAGGCCAAGGATTTTTACTACATCCTCGGCGTAAGTCCAAACGCTTCCACTGAACAAGTGCATGAAGCTTATTTCGAATTGAACGAAAAGATGGGGCCTTACTCGGAAGCAGCGCAAACCGATCCTGAGACCCAGCAACGCACTTGGCGCGATATTAAAACCGCCTACGAAACACTTTCTGAGCCGACAAAACGCCGAGATTATGACAAGAACAGTTCAGTCTTTCGTCAAACAACTGACGTTAGAGCTCTCTGGACAAAAGTGACATCAGGCGTGCAAAACGTCGTGCAGTCGCAAGGTCAGACCCAAGAGCTCAAAGGTGCTGCGGGCAAAATTCAGCCACAGTCTTTAGAGATGGAGCTTGAGGTCAGCCTGAAAGAAGCGGTCAAAGGTTGCAGAAGACAAATTGTTATTCAAGATCCTAAAGCCTGCGAAGAATGCATAAACCTCAAACCAGTAAATCGCATGCAATGCGTGACTTGTCGCGGAGTCGGTTACTTCACCGTCGAGCGCACTCTAGATATTGAACTGCCTAAAGGTCTTTATGACGAGCTGGAAATTAGAAAAACCGGTCAAGGCAAATGGGACATGCGCGCCACTAACTACGGCGACTTAATTTTAAAAATCAAACTGGCAAAACATCCTGTTCTCAGCGTGCTGGGACGTGACGTCTCAGTCAACGTACCGGTAACCCTGTACGAGGCGATGCTTGGAGCTGAAATTGAGATACCAACGGCAACCGGCCGAGTGGTTATGAAAATTCAACCGCTGACTCAACCCGGTCGCGTTTATCGCCTAAAAGGATTGGGATTGGCCGGGGCCGATCAGCTAGTTACTATCGACGTACTAATTCCTCAACAGCTCACAGCAGAAGAAGTTGTACTGTTTAGGAAGCTCAAAGAACTGTCGAAAGAACACAATCCAAGAGAGTCGCTTTTCACAACGGTTCAGCAGGTTTCTTGAGCACGATTTGCAGTGGCGAATATCTCCCACCGCAGGTTTCTTGAGCACGATTTGCAGTGGCGAATATTTCCTACCTCTGATTTCTTGGCAACGCGTTTCCTGGCAGGAGATTTCCAGGGATAGCGCTAGCTTCGCTATCCCTTAATCGTCTTTGACGTGAGGCGATCAAGACAAGTTTAGTCAAAGGCAAAGGTACCCCGAAAATATGCATTAAGATCCCACCACTTGGCAAGAATCGCGGCTCTTCGGAGTCTCGAAATACTAGCTGCGTCTCATTTTTACCATTTCGAAGAGCTTTGCTCATTTCGCGAGAGCTGTTAACACCTGGTTAGTAGTGTTTAAGCAGGTTATAAAGCCATTGTGCCTGTGCGCGGGAAAGACTTAGTGTCAAATTACGTTCTTCTCTCGCCTGTTATAGGAAATCTTTCTCTAACCCCCCAGGCAACAGACATACCTCGGTAAACACTTCTATCTCGCAAGAGTGGATGTGGTCTGGCTTTCTAGAACGGAACACTTTTACTTTCGATGAAAAGGTTTCCAGATCTTTTCTGAGGGCTGCGTGCAATAGCCCGCTGGCCGGTTTCGTTGTTGATCTCATCCCGAGAACAGTAATGTGACCGGTCGGTCTTTAACGCGGCCTCACTATTCGAGGCTCATTTTCTAACCTTAATCACGCCTCGACTGGTAAAGAGGCCACAGGAGTTACACCATGAACAATTCAAACAACATCACGGTGTCCTCGGCTACAGCTGCAAACAGCTCCAGCGTCCTGCGTCGGATCAAACGAACCGTCGCTAAGCTGGCAAAAAACCGTGGACTCAACGTGGACGAAGTCCGGGAGCAACTGATCAACAAGATCAAGGAGCTCAATCAGGACAAGGCCCTCGGGTACTTGACCTTCGCCGGCATCATCAACCTCGACCTGCCTGACGGCACCCGCGTCGCCATCATCCCTGACTGGCACGTTCCGGCGCACGACAAGCAGGTCTCGTGGCAGGTCAAGGAATGGTTGGCGGTCTTCAAGCCCCACATCATCATCCTGATCGGCGACGCTGCAGACATGTTCGGCCTCTCGCGTTGGCCCAAGGCCCCGCGCGTCGTCGCCAACACCCAGGCAGAACTCGATGAAACTCGTCGTCTCGTCGACGAAGTCATCGCCCTGTCCGGCTGTCTGCATCTTTTCTATATCATGGGCAACCATGAAGACCGCAACCGCCGCACTCAGATCGACCCGAACGCCAGCGTTTCGAGCCTGATCGACCCGAACACCCACGAGCCCATTCTCAACTTCCACCAGTTGATGGGCTACACCCGCAAAGACCCGATCACGTTCGTGTATGGCATGAACGAAGAGGGCGGTGGCGGTGGTGGCGTTCTCGTCAACGATGACTTCAAGTTCATCCACGGCAAGATCGTTCGCGGCAAGCCCGGCCAGAGCCCCTACGCCGAAGCTGATTCTCAGCTGCAGAGCGTCGGCCATGGCCACACCCACCGCCTCGGTACCCGCGCCCGTCGCCTCACCAAGGGTCACACCTTGCGCAGCTTCGAGTTCGGCCACCTGGCGGATGAGACCCATTCGTACATGGGTTACGCCACTTACCCGTACTGGCAGCATGGACTGGGAGCCGGCCTCGTGCACGGAGGCAAGCTTCACATCCAACTGTTGCCGATTCTGAAGGTCAACGACGAAACGGGTCAGACCCGCTCGGCGCTGCTCTTCGACGGTGAGTTCACCCTGTCCAGCGGTTACTAAACCAAGGACGATCAACCCTTTGACTGGCGTCACCATATGTGGTGCTGACGGTTGCGGCTCTCGAGCTGCATCTGCTCAGCACTGCATGGTGGCGCCCGTCTCGTGTTTCTTTACAAATCCGCAAGGAGAAAAATTATGACCAAGAAAATCACAAAAGCGGTCGATTTGTCTGCGGCTCCCACCGCTGCCAATTGGCCCCCGAAGTCGCTGACGAAGCCTTCGGACCCCCACTTCAAGTGGGCTCGCGTCTGCATGTTCGACCTGCACGGCGTCGTCTTCGATTGGGAAGCTGCTTTCAGCCGTTTCGTCGGCAAGCACTACGGCTTCACCTTCGACTCCGCCACCCGTCAGTTCTACGACATCGGTCGCGACCCGACCACCCCCATCAACCCGAAGCAGTTCGGCGAGGCCTTCCTGGCATTCGCTCGCCGCGGCATCGACGGTTACGGTGAACTCCAGCCCTACGCTGGCATCATCGAGCAGATGGAACTGATTGCCGCCGCCGGCATTCAGGTGGTGATCTGCACCTACACTCCTGGCGCCAACGACGTCCGTCCGGACGGCTCGGCGACTTTCCAGACGGGCATCGCTCGTTTGGCCACCCAGGAGCTGATCGCCAAGCACCTCGGTCACATCGTGACCCCGCAGAACATCATCTACTCGCACACCGGTGCCAAGAAGTATGTGATGCTCGAAGGCCGCATCCCTGTCATCGTCGAAGACAAGGCAGCCACCGCTGTCGACGTCGCCGAAAGTGCCCTGGGCGCGATTCTCATCCCGCATCCGTACAACGATGTGAAGTTCCCCAACGTTCTCCGTCTGGAGAACTCTAACCAGCTGGCCGACGCTGTCATCTCGCTTTTCGAAGCGATCGACGACAACGGCGCGCTCTCAGCGTAATTAGGAGATCTCTATCATGGCTAACAAAGCAACTAACTATAAGCAGGTTGTCGTCAAGGAAATCCCGCGTACCTCGCTCGCCGAGGCCGGGATTTTCCATTTGACGATGCCTGACGGTGCCCGCGTGGTTTCCATTGCCAACTCGCTCTGGCCGCACCACGACCGCAACGTTCACGACATGATCATGCGCTACCTGGCGGCCTACAAGCCGAAGCTGGTGGTTCTGCACGGTCAGATGATCGACCACGACGCCTTCAAGTCGCTCACCGAGGACGAGAAGAACTACCTGCACCCGGCAATCGACATGCCCGAAGTGGCCGAAGCCCGCAAGGCCGGCATCTTCGACCTTCAGCTCGCTTCCCTCCGCAAGGCGGCTGGCGAGTACATCTCTTCGTTCTCGAACTGCGGCGCCAAGGTGGTCTACATCCCCGGCGTGCGCACCGAGCACAAGCTGATGGAATGGGTGCAGCAGGAAAAGGCCACTCGCGACGCCTACGTTGCGAACAACCCGGAGCGGTCGGATCAGCCGACTGACCCGAACCGCAAGGTTCCCTCCGACTTCGCCAAGTTCCTGTACCTGAACGGCAACGGCCGCGTCAAAGTGTTGGGTTACGAGGCCGGCTTGCTGGTCAACAACCACACCCTCTACATGATCGGCGACTTCAAGCGCCGTCATGCTGGCGATGCCGCTTTCATCGAATGGGAGCAGCGCGGCTACAGCATCGTTCGCTCCTTCGGCGGCATGCTGTCCAGCGGCTGGCACACCACCACCAAGCACACGCAGCCGGCGCTGACCAAGCTGCAGCACCAGGAGCACGAGACTGGCTACATCTGGGATGACCGTCTCAATGGTCACCTGCGCGACTACGACCGTCGTGCACCGGGCTTCTTCTCGGGCGAGTACCGCCTGGGCGAGCTGTTCGGCACCTGCATCCAGATCATCCGTGGCAACGACGACCGTCGTTCGTTCCTCGGCACCGACTTCCGGATTTATTCGGAAGAAGAGCCCGGCGGCCTGGACAACGGCGGCGTGCTGTCTCTCGACGACGAGGAGGTCACTCCCGACGACGATTGGCACGACCCGGATCTGGTCGACGGCGACGAAGGCGAAAACTCTGGTGTCGCCGGCAGTGCAGGTTCGCCTGTTCCTGTCGTCGAAGCCGAGATCGTCGACTCTGCGCCGAAGGCTGCGGCAAAGCGCGTGCGCAAGCCGCGTGCCAAGGCTCCGGCCAAGGCTGCTGACAAGGCGAAGGCTCCGGCCAAGAAGCCCGTCAGCAAGACCAAGAAGCCGGCAACCGCTGCGAAGAAGACCACGACGCGCAAGCGCTAAGGTCTAAATCGCTAAGCACGTCGAAACAATGGCGGCTCACTCGAAACTAGGGTGAGTCGCCAATTCGGCAAACAAAAGGACAAGCACAAGATGCTGAACATAATCCTCGTCTGTCTGCTCGGCGCTGCGGTTGCTGGCATCCCGGGATATTTCATATCCCGGCGCTTCAACAGCAGCAACTACGCCGCCACCAACAAGAGCGGTGACTTCGGTTCCCCCCGCGGTGGCATCTTCGCCCTCGGATCGGGAATGCTCATCGGCCTGATGTTCTTCGCCTATGTCGGTCAGCACCTGTTCGCACAGGAAGCCATCGGCCCGGGCATGATCACATCGCTGATCGCTGGTACTCTCGGCGGCGTCCTCGGCCTCTTTCATGGCCAGCGCAGCCGCAAGCCGAAAGAGTAAATGCAAAAAAACCGCGAGGTTTTTTAACAAGGTCAGACACTTCGGTGTTCTCGACCTTGTTTTTTTACCGGCTTACTAGTAGACCGGTCTATTAAAAGCTTATCCTACTTCCGATCCGCTTTCGGCTTTACTTCTTTAGGGTCATAAATGTCTTGATAGATATTGGTTTCTTGGGCTCGCGCTTTTTTGGCATCGGCTTCAGCCAAAGCGAGTTTGCCCATATTGCGATAGAGCTTAGCCCGCGCCAAATACAGCTGACAAATCGATCTACCCATACTTAGATTGAGCTTACCAGTATCAAATGTGATACCACGAGAGTAAGCGACAAGTTCTTTATCTGGTTTTTTCAAAAGGGCATAAGCCTTGCCCTGAGTGAGATAGCAACTTAATGAGTAAGGGCGAGCAAGCAAAGAAGTTTCAGTATCTTTGATGGCAAGCTCAGGCTTATTAAGTCTAAGATATAGCTCGGAACGTTGGTGCAGCATATTAATACAATCAGACTGACCCACACCAATGTCTTTTCGAGTGATCAACTGTTCATACAAGGGCAAGCTCTCCGCTGGGCGATTAAGAGCCGACAGAATACCTATCTTGAGTAACATGGCATCAGCCAAACTAGATTTGTCGCCAATTTTAATTGCTATATCAACATCACTTAAAGCCGCTTGGTGATTTCCGATCATTTCGTTGGCACGACTTCGACCGATATAAGCTTGCGACAACTTGGCATTCTGCTTAAGGGCAGTGCTGTAGTCGACTACTGCCAACTCACATTCGCCGGCAGTAAGGTAAGCTTGCCCGCGATCACAAAGAGCAGCAGGATCTAAGGGATTGCGCTTCAAGCGCTCTTCAATTTCTACCATCGAACTCTTAGGCGGCTTCAATCTGTGATTGACGCCATCAAAAGCAGATGCACTCTGGATGTGTGACACAGGACTAGCCAGTGGAAAAATCAGCGATAATGCAAAAGCCGCGTTCCCAAGCCCATTGATAGATTTTCTACAATAGCTGTTCATTGAAAAACAACTCACTCGATTTCTCTGGCGCCTCATGCCTTTATACCCGCTAAAAAAGCCGAAGTAATTTGCACTACTTCGGCTCTTTCGATTATTTTTTAGCGCTTTGGCTACACTGACTTACTAGACTGCTGCCAATTCCAAAGCCTGCAGACGCTTTGTAATCAAGTCAATGTCAGCTTGCGAGACATTTAATTGCGCAGCCTTGGCATTTTGTTCAGCCTGAGCAGCATCACGAGCGCCTACAATGGCTGCAGAGATTCCCGGCTGAGCGATAGTCCAGCAAATCACAAGCTGGCCAACAGTGGCATTGTAGCTATCTGCAATGGGCTTGATTGTCTCCAAGAACTTATTGATTCTCACAATGTTCTCTGGCGTGAATTGCGGCTGATTTGCCCGGTGATCTTCTTCAGGGAATTTATGATCAGGCTTGAATTTGCCAGTAAGAACTCCTCGTTGAAGAGGGCTGTAAACAATCACACCAACATTGTTGTCGCGACAGTAAGGCAGCAATTCTTTTTCAATGTCACGATTGACCATGCTGTAAGGTGGTTGCACAGAAGCGATTGGAGTAATTTTGCGGCCCTCAGCAATTTCTGCAGCGGTAAAATTGCTCACACCAGCTGCCAGAATCTTACCTTCCTTAATGAGCTGCCCTAGCGCTTCCATGGTTTCATCAAGGGCTAGTGAATTGTCACGCCAGTGGCACTGATAGAGATCGATATAGTCAGTATTAAGCCGTTTCAGGCTGTTCTCACACTCTCTAATAATGTTCTTCTTGCGTGCGTTGCGGTAGATTTTGTGTGACTTGCCACCATCAACCAGGTCGAAGAAGTATTCTCCTTCCTCAAACTCCCATACAAGACCAAACTTCGTCATCAATTGCACTTTGTCGCGCTGGCCAACAATGGCTTTTGCAACCAATTCCTCGCTCTTGCCAAAGCCATAAATTGGCGCAGTATCGATGGACGTCACACCTAGTTCTATCGACTTGCGAATGGCCTCAATCGACTTCTCTTCGTCCGTGCCACCCCACATGGCGCCGCCAATTGCCCAGGCGCCAAAAGTGATAACTGAAGCCTTAACTTTGCTCTCGCCGAGCTGACGATATTCCATGATTTCCTCACTTAATTAATTACTGCCAAAAGCTCTATAAATGCTGCGACGCCCACGCGGGAATTGCAAATACGGCAAAGGATAGCAAGGATAGCACTGTCCCCAGGCAAATCTAATCTACTGTCTCAAAACATCACTGCCAAGACCTCTTACTATTCTTCCTGGCCTCTTCGCATCAAGAAGGGAAATTTCGAAGGAATTTCTCTGCTCAACCGGAAAGCAATGAGCAGACTAACTTCGCGCCCTTTTTAATAAATCAATTCAACTATATTAAACAGTAGATAAATTGAACAAAAAAATCACTCCAAAAGTTCAAGGTTAAATCGAAAAAAAGCGACTGAAACTACTTAACCCTAAGGTCTCGCAGAATCAGTCGCTTCCTCATTTCGAACTTAGCCTGCGGCTAGTGCCAAAGGTCTAAGTAGTAGTCACGCCGATGAACAGCGCTTACTTCTTGCTGTCCTTGGCCGGAGCCTTGGCAGGCACGGGGGCAGAACCAGCCGCCGGACCAGAACCAGGAGCAGCACCAGGACCAGCACCAGGACCAGTCGCCGGAGTGGCGCCGCCCTTCTTCATCTTTTCGATGGCTTCCTGCTGCTGCTGACGGGCCCAGCGCTCCTCTTCCGAACGACCACGGCCGCCGAGGGGGTTTTCGTTTGTAGACATTGACTCATCCTTGAGTTCGAGTTGTTTTGCTAAATTTTTGGTCGACGAATCACAGCGGGCACTTCGACCATGATGCACGCTATTGACGGCAAAGACATTGCCGGCAAGATATTCAACAGCAAGACAGCAAAAATCTGCCCCGAGCAGAAAGATAACCACAGCCAAAGCCATCGCTACCTTAACTGCCCGGAGCAGAAATTCACTTACGCATGCACTTACGGTAGTAAGAACCGTTAGGGTCCATGCGGTGCTTGCCGTCCTTGGGGAAACTCCAGACATTGCTCACTTCGCGCAGAAGCGGCACAACCAGGTTATCGAGGTCATCGAGGTTACGCAGACAGCTGTGCAGGCTCATGCGCACGTGCATGCGCAGGGTGCGGTTAGCAATCTGCTTACCGGGCTTGTCGCTGGCAGCGCAGGCGTTACCAATGACGGGAGTGTGGCGGAAAGATCGAGACATAGTGCAGTGCTCCTTAGAAGCACCGCACCAACGGTTACCTGCAATCTCCTGAGCGGATACTCAAGATTGCTCCCTTCGAAGAATCGAAGTCTAGAGCAGACGATTAATTGCAGGGGTTGGTGTGGTGCTAGAAGAGAGCACCAAAGCGGGTGTGGCGATTGAGTTTGTACATAGGTTTTCCTGTTTTTCGTAGTTAGACCAGCAGCATGACCAGCCAACCGACCACAGTCATGGTCAGCGAGGCGCCGAGAGCAGTGCCAAAGCTGCGCACGAACAGTACACCGGGCATGATCTTGCCGACGATGAGAATGGCGACGGCCTGAACCAGACCAGCCACCAGACCAGCTACTACCATGGTAGCACTGGGCACCACGGTGGCAATGCCGAGCAGGGCGAGCAGATGCCAGCCGATGTGATTGACCAAGGCGATGGCAACAAGGGCCAGGATACCGCGGAAGAAGCTGCCCTGACGAACAGCGACACCACCATCGGTAACCTTGGGTACGAGCCAGAGCAGTGCCACCACGAGCAGCACCACGTGAATGAGAAGATTGAGCAACATGATTGTTTCCTTTTCTAGACTTTCGTCTTTAAGCTTTTGTTGGTTTCAAATTAGAAAGTCAAAACTTCAGCTGTTGTCCTCCACAAGCTTTTGCGGCTCGTGATAAGGCTGAACAAGGCTGTCGAAGATAGTTTTGATGCGGTAGTGCTCCTCATCAGTGAGAATGCGATCGAGGTAAATCACCTTGTCGCACTCCATCAACATGTCGGCAATTGAGGCCGGACCGTTGTGACCGTATAGGTACCAGTACTTCGCTTCGAGCGTCGTCTTGGTCTCGATGAGATAGAGCTTGCGGATGATGCGTGCCAGCGCCACATAGTTTTCGCGGCTGCGGTCTCCGGCTTCCATCTTGGCCCAGACTGCATCAAACTGGCGACGAGCCTTAATGAAGCGTGAAGGACCAAGCAAGCGTTGAACAGCCACTGGCAGCAGATTGTAGAACTTGCGGCAGAGCTTCCAGCAGAAGACCGTACCGAACACCCCGACAAGAACATAGGCCAGCGTTATCCAGCCGTGCAGGCCGTGAATGATAACGAGCTTGCCTTCTTGGATGAGCTTGCGACCATCCCAAGTTTTCGACGTGTAGGGTGCAATGGTCGGAATATCGACAGTGACGTCCTCGTTGGAGGCGACCACGCGATAGCTGACGTTGGCTTTGAGATCAAGCTGGGGAGCCACAGAGAAACTCTGCAACTTAAGGTTGACGCGAAAGACTTTGCTGCCATCGGGCCTGGTCAATTCGAACAGGTCAGGAGCACCGACCATCTCGAAATCGCCAGCCAGAGCAATGCTGTGCATGTCGATTACCGTGCCGGGCTTCTGCTTCATGTACACCGTCACTGGTACCACATCACCGATGCGCCAACCGAAGTCGCGATCGAGAGTGGCAACAATCTCAGGTTGATTGGCCGGAGCAGCAGAGGCAGGTCCGGCAGAGCCAGCGCCAGGTGAGACCACCGCGGGAGCACCTGCTCCTGCTACCTGGTCCGATGGAAATTGGGGCCATTCGGTGCGGTCTTGCCAGAACAGGACTGTGCAGCAGCCGACAGCCAGTGCCAGCAACAGAGCGACAAGACCGATGCTGGAGAAGAATCCGAGTTTATTATTCTTTTTCATCGTCTCCTCCCCTTTCTTTATTGCGCTTGGTCTTACCCTTGCGGCCATCAGGCTCATTTGGAATGACGACAGCTGCCACGAAAGCGAGCACCGAAGCCAACAGCAACCAGGGGAAGAATTCGTACTGCCCCGGCACATGTTTAACTTCCATGCGCGAAATCATGCTAGTCATGGAGAAGTCGTTGACTTCAACCAGGCGCACATAGCGGCCGCCAGTGGCATTCTTGAGCAGCAGCAAAACGTTTTCTTCCAACTTGGAAGTGACAATTTCACCGTTGACCTCGTACCACTGCTTACCAGAATTGAAGTTCTGGTCGATGGGCGACAGCATGGTGACCGGAATAGCAGACGGCGTGGTTTTACCCAGGCCAACGATAATCAAGTCGATGTCGCGCTTCTTCAGCTCTTTGACGACCTCGTTCATCTCCGACATTTCAGAGTCGTTGCCACCATCAGAGAAGAGCACAATCACTCGCCGATGAGATGACTTCGAATCGAGGTCGAAGAGACGGAAGGCCATGTTGAAAGCTTTTCCCAACTCGCTACCTTCGCCTGGAGCAGAGCCCACAGTCATGGCGCGGTTGAGTACCCACTTGAGAGCAGGAAGGTCGTCGCTGAGGAATGCTTGAGGAAAGGCTTCGCCAGAGAATGTCACTACTCCCAAGCGGTTGTAGTTGAGCGAGCCAACCACTTCTTTCATCAGCAAGAATTTGGCCATGTCGAGCCGGCGACCATCGTCGTAGGGCTGAGACAACTTGCCTTTGTAATCGGGCACGGCCATCGAGCGACTGACGTCGACAACGGCAATGACATCGATTGTACCCATGGGAAACTCGGTTTTACCGGAATCCATGGTTGGTCGACTGAGCGCGAGAACAAGACCAGCCAGGCAAAGCGCCACAGCGATAGCCTTGCCGATCAAGCGCGAAAGAGGAATTTTCTGATTGAATCGTTCGATCAGCTCAGGCTCGCCAAACTGGTCGTGAACAGTGGTAGAGCGGCTTCTGGCCAGCCAGAAAGTGAATCCGACGATGACGGGAATCAAGGCCAGAAACCAGAGCAACTCGGGGTTGCTGAAGTTAAATATGTTGAGCATATAGTTAGCCTTTAAATTCCCTTCTTGCCGTCTTTGCCAGCTTTACCGCCGGGGGCAGAAGTATCTCCTTCGCCTTCGCCCGCACCACCAGAGCCACCACGATCCGAGAGCAGACGCTCCAGATTGTATTTGGCTACCATGTGGTCAGGATTGTGGCGCAGGGCCTGTTTGTAAGCTTCGATGGCCATGAAATTCTGCTTGGTGCGTTCATGGGTCAAAGCGAGAAGAAATTGAATCTCACCAGCAATGTGGTTATCAGATGGCTTGATTTGGCCATCTTCAGAACTAAGAGCTGAGTAAGCTTTGGAAAGATGTTCCTTGGCCTGATCGTAGTCTTTCTGCTTGTAGGCAGTCAGACCAGCGTCATACCAAGCATGCGCAGGGGCCGCCACTTCTGATTTGGCAGCCGAAACATAATCTCCCTGGAACATCGGCACCGTGTACATCACAGTACGACGCAGTCCTAGTGCAAGCACCAGCAGACAGGCAATCGTTGCTATGACCGAAAACATTAGGCGGTGCCTTGCGACAAAGTTAACTAGACTTGTCATAAGAAACTCCAGTCAATGCCAGGCATTGAGCTATTGGTTATAGGTTAGGCCAACAGGTCGAGACCTATTGGTTTAGGACGATTGCCTCGGCAAGACCGGCCAGGACAAGAAGGAGAATGGCAGCAATGGCAAAGGCAGCGAAACGCTCATCGCGTTTTTCGCTCGAGTAGACCGACACGCTGCTTCGCTCCATCTGGTCGATGGCGCTGAAGACAAGCTGCAAATCACCGGCGGTTTCGACGCGAAATACTTTTCCGCCGACGTCATCCGACAGGCGCATGATGTCTACGTGACGTTCAGCCAGGGTGGGGCCAACGCCGATGACATAGAGGCGAATGTTGTTGTCGCTGATCTTGCTACGCAAGCGGTCCATGGCCGACGACGTAATGTCGTCTTCGCCGTCGGTGACGAGAATGATCACCTTGCTTTTTGCCTGACCCATCTCTTTGAAATGGTCGACTGCAGCGTCAATTGGACCTGGTTCGTAGCTACCGAAGTTTGTGCCACCACCGAGGTCGTCGGCGAAGCGAATCTTGCGATAGATCATCTTCAGGTCGTGGGTGAGAGGCCACGAAAAGTAGGGCGAGAAGTCGAAGAGCAGCACACCGACACGATCGCCAGCATTGACGATGTAGCGATTGCGGATGAAGTCGAGCACGGCAGCTTGTGCCACTTGCAGACGGGTGACTCGATCGGCGCCGTAGGGGCCGCGCGCAGGAGACTTGGTCGGGTCTTTGTCGGCGGTTTTGCCAGGATACTCGCGGTCGAGATCGGTCTCGCCGACGATGCTCTTAGGCAATTCACCAGGAATTGGAGCACCCATTGAGCCAGAGCGGTCGACGGCGATGATGATGTCGCGTGCTTGAACAGACTGATTGGGTTCGTAGTAGACGCGTTGCGGTCGAGCCAGAGCGAGGCAGAGGGCGATGAAAGACAAAGCCAGGAGCAAGCGGGGCAGAACAACAAAAAAGCGGCTACCAAAGCCAACCGGGGCTTGGTCAACGCGGGGAAGCCCGAATTTACCAACACGGCGGAGAACGAACCACAAAACAGGTAATACGAGTATGGCCAAGAGCCATAGTGGTTGTGAAAGAACCATATATTTGACCTTGATAAGTTGTTAGTTTTTAGATTTAGAAGAAGCAAAAAGCCCTGCAACACCTGACTAAGCGCTCGAACCAACCGTATGACAACCCTGCCGATGCACAACGAAGCCGTCGGCCTCAATGAATATGCTGGTTAGGTGTCGTGGTGATGAGGGCTGTGTACGTCTGATGCTGGGGTTAGAGAAAATAGAACAGTCGAAGAATAGATCTTCAGAATTGCTCTTCTCAAGGAAACCTAGTTATAGCCATAGTTAAAATAAGCAAAGTAAGCTGTGAGATTACGCGCGCGCCCGCCCGGAACTTCGCGAGGCAGATAAACGCCACTTAACCGGGATTGCGCTAGCTACGCTATCAGGAAAGACTTGGCGACTTTTGTCGGTTTTAGTGTGAGGAGGCCAACAAGCGGGTAGGAAAATTGAGGGAGCGTTTTGCTCTCTTACTGTTTGACCTTTACTATTTGACCGTTAACTATCGATTTCAATTAACCAGCTTGATCGTCCGCTCAGTTGCATGACTTC
>Ga0172379_10006986_pt1 | contig 14857 bp, 8 predicted proteins | sample GrowelOW334metaG_FD_119756 | JGI IMG/M metagenome (GOLD analysis project Ga0172379, IMG submission 119756) | Groundwater microbial communities from an aquifer near a municipal landfill in Southern Ontario, Canada - Groundwater well OW334 metaG | ecosystem: Environmental > Aquatic > Deep...
ATCATATCATAGGCAAGGTAATTTACATATTGAAATCGGAAGATCCTTATAACGGGAAAATCCGTTGGAACAGAGTATTGAAAAAGATAGAATAAAATAATAAAAAGGCATAATTAGCATTGCTAAGATGCTATTAATCAATATTAACAACTATGTTATTATGAAAAGAAAATATCTTATATATATATCTTTTTTGATTTTAACAGCATGTAATAAATCATCGAATTTTAATCATATTTTAAAAGAATCAGGGGATAATTGTGTGGAATTAGAAAAAGTTTTAGAACACTATTCACAAAATGCGTCTGATTCACTTAAACTAAAAGCGGCAAAGTTTTTAATAATAAATATGCCTGCACATTATAGCGTTAATTCAGATGATTTTATCACATACTTTTCTTATATGGACTCAATTTTCGCTCAGGAAGATAATTTCTTTCGTTTAGATAGTGTCTATAAAAAATATATTGAAAAACATCCGACTGTTCACCCTCAGATATTCAGTGATTTGAAAAATATTAAAGCAGAATACATAATTAGAAATATTGACATGTCTTTTGATTCCTGGAAAACAAACTGGAATAAACACCTTTCGTTTGAAGAATTCTGTGAATATATACTTCCTTATAGAATTGATGATGAGATTTTAGAGCCTTGGCGTGATTTATTCTTAAATAGATATTCGTATGTTTTTGAGCCGGATGATTATTCTTCTTTGACGACAATAAATGCATGTGCTAAATTAAATAATGAATTAAAAAAAATGAAAATACAGATTCATTATAATCCAACCTATGTAAAGGTTATAAGGCCATCAAGCATGATAGATATGAAATTTGGGGTATGTAAAGATTATAGTAATTTCGGCATTTTTGCGATGAGAAGTTTCGGTATTCCTACGGCTATCGACTATATTCCTTCAGGACATACATGGAATGTTGTTATTACTCCACATGGCACTGTCGATTTTTCAGCTGCAGAGCATGACCCTGGGGAACATCTTAAAAACTGGAAAAGAATTCCCAAAGTACATCGCCAAACGTATGCTGTGAATTCGGAAAGTTTAATTTTCTCCTATAATAATGAAGATATACCATTGGTATTTAGAAATCCGTGTTATTTGGATGTGACAAAATCATATTTCACAGGAAGTGATATAAACATAAAGTTAGATGATGTTTCAGCACAGACTAAAACTGATTTACTATATTTATGTGTTTACTATAGCTATTTTAGATTTACAGATTGGTCTAAAATTAGAAACAGGAGAGCAGTATTTAAAAATATGGGTGACTCTACCGTCTATTTTCCTGTTTATTATTCTCGCTTAGGAATGGAACATGCCTGCTATCCGGTTTTAATTAAAAAAGAGGGAAAAGAAAAAGTTATTTTAAAACCAAATTACGAAAACCCTAAAACATTGATATTATACCGTAAACATCCAATAAAAGATCATCATCAACTGTTTTTAAACAGGGCAATAGGGGGAGTTTTTGAAGGAGCAAACAGGGCAGATTTCAGTGATGCAAAGATTTTATATAAAATAGAAAAACTACCTGAGTTGAAAATGAATTTTGTAGAATTGAATAATCAATATTTTAGGTTTTTGAGATATCTTGCCCCAAATGGTTCACATTGTAGCTTTGCGGAGATAGAGTTTTATGAGTCTGGGAATCTCAGTCCTTTAAAAGGAAAAATCATTGGAACGGAAGGTTGTTATATGCACAGCCCGGATTGTACAAAAGAAAAAGTATTCGACGGCAATATTTTAACTTATTTTGATGCACCTAACCCAGATGGAGCATGGGTAGGTATGGATTTAGGAGAGAAAAAATTAATAAACAAAATACAATATATAACCAGAAATGATGATAATGGTGTTCGACCTGGAGAAATGTATGAACTTTTTTTTATGGATCAAAAGGGTTGGAAAAGTATGGGTAGAAAAGTAGCAGAAGCTGACTCTCTGATTTATTCAGAGGTTCCGGGTGAAGCTATTTATTTATTGAAAAACTTATCCAAAGGTAATGAAGAATGCATCTTTACATATGAAAAAGGCAAACAAATATGGTGGTAGCTTTTGTAGAATACCTAAAATTAGATTTTTATTATTTTTCCAAAGTATTATTTTTATGCAAATTGAAAATTACTTTTCAATTTCAGTTTAGAAACTCTTTGTATGTCTGATTAGTTTGTCTCTGTCTCCTTTTTTAGGGGGTAACCTCAATGATAGAAAGAAAACAGAATTGAGCCAGAATTGAAAGGTTTATTAACTATAATTTTAAGTTTTTTCTTTTTATGTTTGTTGTCGATAAAAGTAAAGGGGCGGAGATATTGCCAACTCTTGCAAAGTACCCGGCAATTCCATTCCGCCCCGTACTTTCCCACTAACTTAAAGAAAGGAGGTATAGGGCAAAAGTACAAAAAATATTGCAACCGATGTGGTTATAGCTGTTGAAAGGATATAAGCAGCAACAATAAATTTTATTAAACAAATTTTAAATGCAATTTTATGAAAAAAAAATTATTTGGCAGTTTGGCAATATTAACTATTGCTGTAATAGTGGCTTTTAATGTGAATCTGAGTACGAAAAAATCCGATATGACTTCGCTTTTGGCATTGGCAAATGTGGAGGCGTTGGCAAGTGGAGAAACAGATGCTGAATTTACCGCTGCAACGGGTTGTAAAGCAGTTTGGGAGAATGTTAACTGTTTGGGTAAAGATGGAATAACATATAGTTATGCAAAAAAGGCTTAAATTTTAGATTTCGGTGTGATAGGAAACTGTCACACTGATTTTTCTTTTAGAAAAGCAATACCGATTGTTTATAAAGAAGTTTGTCATGACATTTAATAATCAAAGTAAAAATGAAAATTTTATTATCATTATCATTATCCATTTTGTTTCTCTCTTGTAACAGCCACTCAAAAAAAGCAGAAACAATAATAATTATACCAGAACTGATCACAGATTCATTAGATACGAGAATGCCAGGTGCACTTATAAAGTGTGATGATTATTTAGTCTGGTTTGATCCATTTTCCATGGAGAATTTTTTGAAGGTAATTAAACCTGAAACAGGCAAATTAATTGGAGAAATGGGGAAAATAGGACAAGGCCCGGATGAGTTTTCAACACCATCAGTTGAGTATTTAAATGGGAATAGTATGTTAGTTACCGATTTGAATTCAGATAAACAGGCTGTGTTTTCGATAGATAGTTTAATGAACGGAGATAATCCGTACTATTTTAAGTCGAAAGCGGATTTTAAGGATGCAACGAGAATAGTCGAAACTGATATAAATAAATACGTTGCACTTTATCCAATGGAAAGCAAGCCATTTAAAATTATAATAAATCAAAAATCAATTTCATTTGGCAAATATCCTGTTGATAAAAAAATATCAAATGGATATGAAGTGTTTCAAGGAGACCTTAAGTACAATAAAAAAAGAAAAGTACTTGTTTATAGTGTTTTTTATTATCCCTATATGGCGGTATATAAAAACAGTAAAAATGGAGTTGAATTTGAACTTGAGAATGAAAAAGTTATCTGTAAACCAGATTACTCAATTGTAGATAGAGAGATGAGGATGAAAGAAAAAACAGCTTTAATCAGTGAAATTGCGTTAACGAAAGATTACATAGTAACGATACAAAAGAAAGAATTGAAGGAGGGAATAACTGAGAAAAATAATATCAAACCTCCTGAAACACTTTATTTGTATGATTACGGGTTAAACCTATTGAAAATTATTGATACACAGGTGCCCGTCTTACGACTTGCATCGGATGGGAAGTCTAATACAATATATGCCATAATTATTAATCCTGAATACTCTATTGTGAAAATTGAGCTTTAGATATATTTTAAAAATAAATAATGAATTTGACTCTGAGAATACTCAACGTCGCGGTCTTTTGTTCATTTTTATTGGTGTTATCTACTGTCTTTGCCCTTAATGATGAACTTTTAAATGGTGTAGTGTATGCTAAATATTTCTGGTTTTATATTTCTATGGGTATTAGCACGCTAATTTTAGCTGTGTATTCTTTATTTCTACGCAATTCAAACATAAAAATTAAATTTACATTATCAGACCTCTTACTTTTGTTTATTTGTTTGATTGGCTTGCTTCCGTTCCTATCAGGAACGGAAGCGGCCAATACACCGGTTATCCAGATGGTTTTGCTGTTTGTCCTTTATTTTCACTTCAGAATTATTTTTTCTTTCGGGAAATTTTATCAATATGTACTGTTGCTTTTTGTGATTACAACAGCTTTGATTGAGAGTACTTGGGGATTAAGCCAGTTGTATGGCTTCACTTTTTCGCAACACACCCTATTCCGGCTTACAGGTTCATTTTTCAATCCCGGACCTTATGCAGGTTATTTAGCGGTAATTGTTCCGGGAGCATTTTTTTATCTGCTGGCCGATTATAAAATCCTGACACGGAAATTTAATAAACGATATGTGTTTTTCTATGTTCGTTGGGTCGTTTCGGCATCGACATCGCTCGTTGTTCTACTGGTGCTGCCTGCTGCTATGAGCCGGGCTGCATGGCTAGCTGCTTTGGGGGGTTGTGGTTTCGCCGGGCTTATGTTTTTGTCCCGCAACTACTGTCTGAAAGAATATATTAAGAGACACCGGAATAAAGTGATGCAGGTTGCGGTTTTGTTGTCGGTGTTATTGATAATTGGTAGCTGGGGAATGTATCGCCTGAAGAAAGATTCGGCAGACGGCAGAGCCCTGATATGGAAAAATACTGTTACTGCCATAGTTAAAAGTCCGTTGGGAGTGGGATTGGGTAATTTTGCAGGAGCATATGGTAATGAACAGGCAGCTTACTTTGATTCAGGGCAGGCAAGCGAACGTGAAAAACTGATCGCAGGTAATCCTGAATACGCGTTCAATGAATACCTGCAAATAGCGTTAGAATTCGGGATCGCCGGATTGATATTATTTCTTGTGTTGATGGGTTACGTGTTAAATAAAGGTATTAAGAATGGTCAATATGCTTCGGTGGCATCTTTGTCAGCCTTGTTGATTTTTGCATTGATGTCGTACCCGTTCAGTGTGTTGCCATTCCTGATCGTTTTTGTGTTTTTAATCGCAACCTGTGTAACGGAAGATACCGGAATGTCGAAAGGTGTAAAAATACCCGCAGGGCTGTTGTTGGCGGTGACTTGTATTGTTGTAGCCGCTTGTTTGTACAACCGCTATCCGGTTTATAAAGCATACAAAGACTGGAAACAGGTGAAAGTAATGTACGCAATGGATTTATATGCTGATACAAAGGGAACATATGAAGGTTTGTTCCCTTACCTGAATGACAATGCTGAATTTCTTTTTGAATACGGCCGGATACTGTCGAAAACAGGAAATCATTCTGCGAGTAACAATATCTTGCGGCAAGGAATGAAAAAAAATTGTGACCCTATGTTTTATAACATTTCAGGACAGAATTATCAAAGCTTACAAAATTATATCTTAGCGGAGCAGCAGTTTAAAAAAGCTGCTTGTATGGTTCCTCACAGGATTTATCCGTACTATCTGCTGACAAAATTATATATTGAAATGGGTGAAAAACAAAAAGCAATGGAAATGGCAAGCATTGTATTGCAAAAAGAACCGAAAGTCCATTCACCCGCTATCGACGAAATGAGAATGGAAATAAGAAATATAATTGAAAAAACGGAATAAAATGAAGAAATATTTGGCGTTTGCAGCTACATTGTTGCTTATTCATGCTTGTTCTCCATCAAGAAGTGACCAGACGGAACAGGAGGAAAATAAAAAGCAGGAAATAACGGATAAACCGACACCGGTGAAAGTGATGCACCTTGCTATGTCCGAATTTAATCATGACTTGATTGCCAATAGAACCGTTGCATCACAACGCCTTGCGGAACTTAAATTTCAAACTTCTGAGAATGTTACACGTGTTTATGTGAAAAACGGAGACAGGGTTACAAAAGGTCAAAAGTTAGCCGAACTGGATCAGTTTAAACTTCGTAACACAATGCTACAGTCGAAAGATAATCTCGAACGTGCCAAACTTGAATTACAAGATGTGCTCATCGGACAGGGTTATAATTTGCGCGATTCGTTGAAAATACCGGCGGATGTGATGAAAATTGCCAAAGTAAGAAGCAATTACGATCAAAGCCTGATTAATTTTCAAATGGCGGAATATAACCTTAAAAATGCAGTGCTTTATGCTCCTTTTGCAGGCGTGGTTGCTAATTTGTTTACTAAAGAACACAATATACCTGCCGGCTCCGAAGCTTTTTGTACTATCATTGATAACACTCATCCTGAGGTTGTTTTCAATATTCTTGAAAACGAGATTGTCATTGTAAACAAAGGTGGTAAAGTGAAAATATCTCCTTACGCAATCGGCGATTATTCGGTTGAAGGGCAAATTAGCGAAATAAATCCTCTAATAGATAAAAACGGAATGGTGCGGGTGAAAGCCACTTTGAATGCATCGAACAAGTTGCTCGACGGAATGAATGTAAAAGTGTTGATTCAACGAAGAATCGGTAATCAGTTGGTGATTCCTAAAGAAGCTTTGGTGCTTCGAACGAACAAAAAAGTGGTATTTACCCTTAAAAACGGCAAAGCTTACTGGAATTATGTCAGTACGGGTTTAGAAAATTCTTCAGGTTACGTTGTTACCGAAGGATTACAGGTTGGTGACAGTGTGATTTATGACGGTAATATTAATCTGGCGCATGAATCGCCGGTTGTGGTAATGCGGTAAAATAAATAAACGAACTTTATGATCAGGTTCCTCATTCAACGCCCCATTGCCGTATTCATGGCATTCACGGCATTCTTTATTTTGGGTATTATTACTTACCTCAATATCCCTGTGTCTTTGTTGCCGAATATAGCGATTCCTGAGATAACCGTACACATTACCGGGAGTGATAATTCAGCCCGTGAACTGGAAAATACGGTTGTCGCTATTGTTCGTCAACAATTGTTGCAAGTAGGTAAGTTGCGTGACATCCGGTCGGAGACACGGGATGGAAATGCGATTATACGTTTGAGTTTTGAGCATGGCGCCGATACCGAACTTGCCTTTATCGAAGTAAACGAAAAAATTGATGCTGCCATGGGACGTATTCCGAGGGATATTGATCGTCCCAGGGTAGTAAAAGCCAGTGCTACCGATATTCCTGTATTTAATCTGAACCTGACGCTGAAAAATAAATCATTTACCGAAAATGATTTTATGGATTTGTGCGAGTTTTCCGAAACAGTGATCAAACGACGCATAGAACAAATGCCGCAGGTGGCATTGGTGGATATGACCGGCTTGGTGTATAAACAGGTGTTGGTGCAACCCGATGAAAATCAATTGAAAATAACAGGTATTACGCTTTCTGAGATTGAATCGGCACTAAGCAATAACAATATTGAACCGGGAAGTATGACGGTGAAAGACGGTCATTACGAATATAATATCAAGTTCTCGTCAGTGATGCGAACCCTCGAAGATATGCGGCAAATTTATATCAGGAAAAATGATAAGATTTACCAGTTGAGCGACTTAGCTCAGGTGGAACTTGTGCCGGAGAAGGAACGGGGCATGGCTTATTACAACGGTCGACGCGCGGTAACGCTTTCGGTAATAAAGCAAGCCGACGAAAATATGGATAACCTCAAAAAATCGATGGAACGGGAAGTTGATCGCTTGCGTCGTACCTATCCTGATATTGATTTTCAGGTTTCGCAGAACCAGACTGAGCTGCTCGACTACAGCATTTCCAACTTGCAACAAAACTTATTGCTGGCTTTCATTTTTATATGGTTAGTGTCGGCATTATTTATGAAAGATATCAAGTCGCCGCTCATCATCGGGATTAGCATGTTTGTCTCTCTGGTTATCAGTTTGTTGTTTTTTTATTTGTTTAAAGTCTCTCTTAATATTGTATCTCTCACAGGACTCATATTAGCTTTCGGCAATATGATTGATAGTTCGATCATTGTAACGGATAACATTCGTCAATATCACAAAAATGGGCGGTCGATTGATGATGCATGCGTAATGGGTACGAATGAAGTGATAGCTCCCATGTTAAGCTCTTCATTTACATCAATCTCAGTGTTTTTGCCATTGATATTTCTGAGCGGAATTGCCGGAGCTATTTTTTATGATCAGGCATTTTCTGTAACCGTAGGGTTACTGGTATCATATATCACAGGAATAATGTTATTACCGGTATTATATAAATTAGTTTTCACCCTTAAATCACCAAAGTTGATTAGTCGGATAAGGAAAAGATGGGGCGTGAAATCACAAAAATCATCAAGTACCACACCCATCCTCGAAAGAATATATCATAGGTGTATAAACTGGATTTTTAGGCATAAAACGGTCACTCTTATCCTTATGCTGGGTGTATTTCCCTTGTGTTACGGACTCTTTATGATTATTCCGAAAGAGAAGATGCCACAAATCAGTCAAAATGAGTTAATTGTAAGTGTTGAATGGAACGAGAATATCCATGTGAGTGAGAATCGCAGGCGTGTGGTGGAACTTATCGAATCCCTGAAAGTAAAGATAACCGAAAATTCTGCATTGGTAGGTCAACAACAGTATTTGCTGAACAGTAAACAAGAACAGTCATCTTCGGAATCGGAAATATATTTAAAAATGCCGCAGGTGAAAGATGTGGAGAAAATTAAAGATATCATCGAAACCTATGTTGTCACCCATTTCCCGAAGGCTATTCTTACATTTTCGCCGACCACTACCATTTTTGAGCGGATTTTTACAACCAATGAACCTGAATTGGTAGCTGAATATTATACAAAAAATAAAAACATCAATGTAACACCTGAAACCATTCAGGCTTTGGAAAAAGAGATAGTGGAAGAAACAGGAGAAACCCCGGCGGGTATCTCGTTTCAGAGTCAGCTAAATTTAGCAATCGACAAGCAAAAGATAATTTTGTACGGGGCATCATATAACGACATTTATCAGGCTGTGAAAACAGGGTTTAAAGAAAATAACTTTTCCGTATTACGTTCCAACCAGCAATATCTACCCATTGTTCTCGGCAGTAATGAGAAAGACGTCAGGGAAATGATAAATCAAACTACGATTAATACAACAATGGACGAAAACGGAAAAAGGAACAGTTTGCCATTGAGCACATTTATTAATATGTCGGTTGCCGAAGATGTGAAAACGATAGTTGCAGGAAAAAATGGCGAGTTTATCCCGTTTAAATTTTTTGATACAAAACAACCGGATAGAATTGTTGATTCTCTAAAAGAAAAAGCAAAGGCTGATAATAACTGGGATGTGAATTTTTCAGGAACTTTTTTTTCGAACAAAGAAATGATTGGAGAATTAGTCATTGTTTTATTGGTTTCTATCCTGCTCATGTATTTTATTCTGGCTGCACAATTCGAAAGCTTTGTTCAACCCTTTATTGTTTTGCTGGAGATTCCTATTGACATTACAGCTTCTTTGGCTTTACTTATACTTTTAGGACATAGCCTGAATCTGATGTCGGCAATCGGGATCGTTGTTTCATGTGGTATTATTATAAATGACAGTATTTTGAAGGTTGACATTATGAATCAATTACGTAAAAGTGGTTTGTCGATCATGGAGGCGATACATGAAGCAGGAAGGAGACGATTGAATGCAATATTAATGACAAGTCTTACTTCCATTGTCTGTATGTTGCCCTTATTTTTTACTTCCGACATGGGTTCGGAGCTTGAAAGACCTCTTGCAGTTTCAATCATCGGAGGTATGCTTGTAGGAACGCCTATTAGTCTTTTTGTCGTTCCGTTAGCTTATTGGTGGGTTTACCGAAAACACGATAAAAAATAATTTAGTCATGAAATTCAATAAAGCCGTATTATTACTAAGCCTTGCGCTTGTTGCCAACGCAGTTTCTTCTCAGGTACAAAAAATTGACCTGCAACAAAGTATTTCGCTTGCTACCGATAGTTCGTTGCAGGCATTCAGAATCAAAAATATTTACCGATCAAGCTACTGGGAGTATAAGTCGTACAAAGCAGCCCGCTTGCCATCTCTGACCTTGTCAATGACTCCTGTTCGGTACAATCGCGACTTTGTAAGCCGATACGATTCGGAGAATAATATTGATATATATCGTCAGCAGCAATCCTTGTATTCGTACGGAAATTTATCCTTAAGTCAGAATGTCGATTTTACAGGAGGTACTTTCTTTATCGATTCAGAGTTGGGTTATTTTCAGAATTTCGGAGATAATCCGTATGCTCAGTTTACAAGCGTGCCGTTACGCATAGGTTATTCCCAATCTCTTTTCGGTTTTAATAGTTTTAAATGGGAGAGAAAGATTGAACCTCTGAAATACGAAAAAGCTAAAAAAGAATTCTTGTATTCATGCGAAGAGATTTCTGAAACGGTTATTCAGTATTTTTTTAATTTGGCTATGGCACAAATGGAATATGACTTAGCTGTAGAAAATGTTGTTTCTTCCGATTCTTTGTACAAAACAGGAACGGAACGTCTTAAAATAGCTTCCATCTCACAATCGGACTTATTGACATTGAATTTAGATGCCCTGAATGCAAAGAATACCTTGAAAAGTGTAGAAATTGATCTGAAAAGAGCGATGTTTAGTTTTGTATCTTACCTTAACCTGCCAAAAGATACCGAAGTGCGTCTTGATCTGCCCGATCGTCCCTATGATATTGAGGTAACTGCCGACAAAGTATTGAATTTTTCGATGGAAAATAATCCCGATTATTTACAATATCGACAAAACATACTTGAAGCCGAAAGAGAAGTCGAGAGAACAGAAAGAGAATCCGCTTTCGACGCAAGTATCTCTGCAAGCGTCGGTTTCAATCAGGTTGCCGATAATTTTAAGAATGCCTATTATCAGCCTTTACAACAAGATGTGGTTCGTGTCGGATTGACTATTCCGTTGATCGATTGGGGAGTGAAAAAAGGGAAAGCTAATATGGCAAAAAGTAATCTGAATGTAGCAAAAATTTCGACTCAACAATCGCTTACTAGCCTTGAGCAGGATGTAATATTGACCGTCAACGATTTTAACGTACAACATAATATGATAGCCGGAGCTGAAGAGGCAAAGAGTTTGGCAAGTCTGGCGTATAATACTACAAAACAACGTTTTATGATAGGTAAGGCAGATGTGAACAGTCTGACACTATCGTTGAACAGATTGAATACGGCTCAGAAAAATTATATTACCGCCCTTAAAAGTTATTGGTTAAGTTATTATAAAATACGAAAACTAACCTTGTTCGATTTTGAGAAGAGTGTGTCGCTTTCTTATGAATTTGATGAATTAATGGGTGTACGTTAAATGAATACTTCCCCTTCGAAAATATCTTCATTCTCGATTATCCTGACCTTTGTGTTTTTCACCATCGTCGGACTGGCACTTGTGAGTCAGCTACCGGTAAAGCTTTCGCCATCGGAAACTTTGCCGCAAATCAATGTGTCATTCTCAATGTACGGTAGTTCGCCCATTGTGGTGGAGCGGGAAGTTACCTCAAAGTTGGAAGCTATGCTGAGTCGTATGACCGGAGTACGAAAAATAAATTCCAACTCAGGTAATGGCTGGGGGCAGATATCCATAGAGTTGGACAAACATGTCAACCCCGATGCTGCACGTTTCGAAGTTTCAACCATCATCCGTCAGGCCTGGCCTAACTTGCCGGAAAACCTTTCCTATCCGGAAGTTTCGCTCAGAAGTCCTGACGATAATTCAAAAAAAGTTTTTCTGAGTTATACGCTTAATGCATCTGCACCTCCTATTGTCATACAACAATTCGCCGATGAGCGGATTAAAAATCATTTAGCGCAAATTAACGGTGTTTATCAGGTCAATGTCAGCGGTGCTAATCCAATGGAGTGGCAACTCGAATACGATTACAAACAATTAGAACTATTAGGAGTAAGTACAGATGAAATAAAAACTGCCATAAATCGCTATCTGAAAAAAGAATCACTTGGTTTAGCGCGATATGCCTTTGGAAGAAATGATGTCAGCTTTATTCGCGTAGCTTTAGTGTCGGATATTAATAATGGGGATATTGAAAAAAACTTAAGTCGTATTGAAGTTAAAAAAATAAACGGGAGAATTATCAGACTGTCTGATATTGTAACTATCCGTAGAACGGAATCTCAACCTTCCGGTTATTATCGCATCAACGGATTGAATACAATTTATTTATCAGTAGTAGCCGACGAAACATCCAATCAGTTGAAACTGGGGAATCAAATAAAATCGAAATTGGCAGTATTGCAAAATGAATTTCCGGCAGGTTACAAACTACAAAAGGCATACGATGCTACTGAATTCATTAATGAGGAGTTGAATAAAATTTATTTTCGAACGGGATTGACGGTACTTATATTGCTTGTTTTTGTGGTTTTAGTATATCGAAAACTCAAATATACCTTGTTGATTTGTATCTCACTTGTCGTAAATGTTGCCATATCACTAATTTTCTGTTATTTGTTTCAGGTGGAAATCCAACTTTATTCTTTAGCAGGTTTAAGTGTTTCGTTGACCTTAATTATTGATAATGTTATAGTTCTGTCTGACCAAATAATACACAGGGGCAATAAAAAAGCCTTTTTAGCAATTCTGGCTGCAACGCTTACCACTATCGGGTCGTTAACAATCATCTTTTTTATGGATGAAAAAATACGTCTGAATCTGAAAGATTTTGCAGCCGTTATTATCATTAATTTGTCGGTATCACTGCTTGTTTCGTTATTTTTAGTTCCGGCACTGATAGAAAAACTGAAATTGGTTAATAATGCTCTTAGTAGAAAAAGCAAATCAAAGTTTCTGTTGAAAATCAATAGATCAAAGTTCAAGTCAAAACGTCTGCTTGTACACTTCAATCGGTTTTATGTTTCGATGATTCGATTTTTATGGAGGAAACGAATTTTTGTCTGTTTGATAGTTATTTTACTATTTGGAATTCCGGTTTTTCTTTTGCCTGATAAAATAGAAAAAGAAAGTCGTTTTGCCGATATATACAACCACACTTTGGGATCCGATTTCTATAAGGAAAATCTGAGATCGCATGTAAACAATATATTGGGAGGTACGTGGCGACTTTTTGTGCAGAAAGTCTACAATGGGTCATATTTAGAAAATAACCGGGAAGAAACGTCGCTTTTTGTGACGGCAACTTTACCGAATGGATCTACACTTACGCAAATGAATGACTTGATTCAACGCATGGAAGCGTATGTCGGTCAATTTTCGGAAGTTCGTCAGTTCGAAACCAATATTTATAGTGCCAACCGGGCCAATATTAATATACGATTTACGAAACAAAATCAAAAAAATAGCTTTCCGCATCAATTAAAATCAAATCTTATCAGTAAATCGCTCGAATTGGGTGGCGGTAGTTGGAGTGTATATGGTGTCGGAGATGGTTTCAGCAACGATATAAGGGAAAGTGCAGGTTCTTATCGCATTCAAATGTATGGATATAATTACGATGATTTGTATGCATATGCTGAGAAGCTCAAGTTAAAACTTTTAGAATACAGGCGAATTAAAGAAGTACTCATTAATTCGGAGTTTAGTTGGTATAAAGATGATTATCAGGAATATTACTTTGAATTAAATGATGAATTGTTAGCAAGTGGAGATATTCAACCGTATCAGCTTTTTTCCTCTGTAAAGCCATATTTTGAAAAAAACATCTATATAGGGCAAATCCAAAATTTTTCAGCTATCGAACGAATAGTACTTCAATCCAAACAATCCACGGACTATAATGTCTGGGATTTAAAAAACAGGCCGGTGAAATTTGGCAAAAAGGAAATTAAGTTGTCGGGCTTGGCAAGTATTGAAAAGTATCAGGCTCCTCAAAAGATTTCGAAAGAAAATCAGCAATATCGTTTATGCCTCCAGTATGAATACATAGGAGCATACGAACAAGGTCGTAAAGTGCTGGAGAATAATGTTGAAGCATTTCAAAAAGAATTGCCGATCGGATATGCGGTTAAATCTGATAATAATCAGGGTTGGGGATGGGGCAAAGAAGAAAATAAACAGTACTGGCTATTAGGCATTGTTTTCCTAATTATTTATTTCTGCTCAAGTATACTGTTTAATTCGCTCCGACAACCTTTCCATATTATTTTTATTATTCCACTATCGTTTATAGGAATTTTTCTTACTTTTTATTGGTTTAACCTGAATTTTGATCAGGGAGGTTTTGCCGCTTTTATTTTGCTTTCCGGTTTGACCGTCAATGCGAATATCTATATAATCAATGAATACAACAATATTTTAAAAACGAGAAAAATATCTCCTTTGCAAGCGTATATTAAGGCTTGGAATGCCAAAATCAGACCGTTATTTCTTACTATTATTTCTACAATTTTAGGCTTTGTTCCATTCATTGTGGGTTATAAAGAAAGTTTTTGGTTCCCTCTCGCTGCCGGAACAATAGGAGGTTTAGTTGTTTCGTTTATTGTTGTTTTTTTGATCTTGCCTCTTTTTATGACTGCTAAAAGTTTTAATAAATAATTTTGTTGTTTATAATCTTGCTTCAGAATTCTTTTGATTACTTTTGCGGTAAAGAAATAAATCAGTGCAGCAATATCTCGACATACTTAAACAATACTGGGGCTACGACAAATTTCGTTCTTTGCAGGGCGACATCATTCAAAGTATAGCTGCTGGGAAAGATACGCTGGGATTGATGCCTACCGGTGGTGGTAAGTCCCTGACTTTTCGGGTACCTGCATTGGCCATGGAAGGAGTCTGCATCGTTGTCACTCCGCTTATAGCCCTGATGAAAGATCAGGTGGAAAACCTGAAGAAAAG
>Ga0172379_10006987_pt1 | contig 14855 bp, 14 predicted proteins | sample GrowelOW334metaG_FD_119756 | JGI IMG/M metagenome (GOLD analysis project Ga0172379, IMG submission 119756) | Groundwater microbial communities from an aquifer near a municipal landfill in Southern Ontario, Canada - Groundwater well OW334 metaG | ecosystem: Environmental > Aquatic > Deep...
AGATTTGATACACAAAAAGAAACTTAACAAAAATATTTCCATGGTCGGTGCCTCAAATCATCCTCAAACTTATTACACCAACTCCCAAGTTTTTTTACTTACTTCTGACTATGAAGGCTTTCCACTAACTCTGATGGAGGCTATTTCTTCCGGTTGTTTTCCTGTCTGTCGCGACTTACCCGAGATCCGTTTGTTCTTCGATAAATATCAGTCCAGAGTTCTTTTTAAAACAGCTGCAACCGCCGCCTCACTTGTTTCTCAAGCCTTAGCAAATACACCCCAAAATCAACAAATTATCAAATATTATCGCGACAAATTAGTCGCCCTCCAGCAAAAAAATATCAATCGTTACGTCAATTACTGTATCAGCGATTAATATCCCCCGACCACAATTTCCCCGACATCTTGTAGTACAAAAATCTTTTTAGATCAAAGGCAGTCGCATTATGAACATCACAACCACTATTGCATTTTTTACACGCAGTCTTGGGTAAGTTATTCCGGAACTTTATATTCTTAGGATCATAATATATTTGACTGATACTTCTCTTTTCTTTTATCCAGTTGCCTACTGCTTTAACTGATAAACAATAGTAAACATCACCCAAGCTATCCACCACAAAATCATCAGTCAAAAAAGGACAGGGTGAAGTTCTATTGGCTCCGTTTTTGTACATATTAATCATGTCTGCCCAGTAGTAACGGCCCACATCCCAAGCTGGTTTTGAATCAAGTATCGACTGTAGAACCTCTAAAAAGGTTTTTTTAACATCTGAATTGATACTTAAATCTTTTTCAGTCTCAGCGTTCTTCAAATAAGTATCATGAAAACCAACAATTTGAAAACTACCATCAGTTTTTGTCTCTTTTAACCACTCCACCATCTCTTGATATCGATGAACGTTTTGTCGCAAAATCAGACTCGATACCGTTACGTTAAAACCATATTTTTTAGCCAGTTTTTTGTATCCAGCGACAGTTTCAGCACACAAATCAAACCCATTTTTAATTCTCCTAAGACTGTCATGAACATCTCGAACTCCATCAATTGACACATTTGCACCTAGTTTTATACCTCTTTTTTTACAGGCTCTGGCAATTTCTTCCATGTCTTTTATTAGTTTTTTGGGAGTAAACCCGTTAGAGTTAACTACTAGCCGAGTCAATTTAGGCATAGAATCGATAAACATCAACACAGTTTTTACATAGTCTTTATACATTGATGGCTCACCTCCAGACACAGTCAGATTCTTGATTTCGGAAAAAATCGGATCTTTCATCACTTCCACCCAGTCTTCATGTGTCAGTTCAATCTTTGGTTTTATTTGCCAAATATTACACATCACACATCGCGAGTTACACCAATAAGTAAGGTTAATAATTACGCTTTGAGGAACAACCGTTTTATATTTTGACTCGACATTGTATCTCCAAAAACCGGATGCCAATTTTTTAATTTTTTGGAAATTTTGCCGAATCAACATATTTAGATCTTACATTATATAATATAAATCATGTTCGGTAGAATTATTTCCAGGATTAGGAGTCTCAGTTTTTTTGAAGTTTTTATCGCCATTTCCATCATCGCTTTTACAGTTTTTGTAGTCAAATATTTTGGTCAAAAAGTTGATTACAAGACAATCCGTATCGAAGTTATCAATAAGAGTTGGTCAGAAAATTACAATCCCTATGGTTATCGCACCCCATTTTGGCTTAGTGACAAATTAAAGGTTGGTCAAAAAGAATACGACAAATCCGGTAAAGTCTTAGCTGAGGTTATTGATGTCGAAAACTATTTACGGGGTGGAGAAGAAGCTGAAGTTTATTTGACAGTTAAAGTCAAAACCACTTATCAAAAAAGACTTCATCAACACTTTTTCAAAGACAAGCCACTTGACCTAGGATCAGCGATAGAAATCGCTCCCGATCAAAATATTGTTTTCGGACAAATTATCGACTTAGATGCTCCCGAAAAATCAACTGGTTATCCACAAAAAACCATGACCCTAACTGTTAGGGGTCGGGGTATCGAAAAATCTATTATTGATCAAATCAAAAAAGGTGAAACTATGATCAACCGCTACAACCAGCAAGCAGTCGGTACTATTTTAGATTTCGACACCGAAAACACTACCCGAGTCTTTGCTACCGAGGTCACCACTACCAATAATGCTATCGGCTTTAGAGTCTCACCCAATACCAAAGATGTAATTCTCAAAATCCAGATAACTGCCAACCAGATAGATAATCGCTGGTATTTTGCTGGCCATCAAAATATCAAGATTGGCAATGCCCTTTATTTCTACGGCCAAGACATTAATCTATATAATCTTGAAATTGAAAATATCCAATAACCTTAGGTTATTTATTGCCCTAACTACGTTTTTTACTGTCTTATTTTTTGTATTTAATGTCAAATCCTATATCTTGGTTTTTATTTGTCTTTTAGCTTACCTATTTTTAGTAGTCCAATTTTCCTTCACCAAATCAGTATTTATAACTCTAGTCCTCTCACTTCCTTTTGAAAACAATCTCCGGGAATGGATAATTCCCGTAACCCAAAAAATGTTTATCAGTGTCCCCTCTTCCGGATATGAATTATTTTTCGGATTAAATCTAAAATTAATTTTTGGACTTTTATTATTTTTTCTCACTCTCAAACAAAAAGGTACCTCAGAACCCATCTCCAAATCCGACCTTGCCCTACTATTATTTTTAGGAATTGCGTTTTTAAATACCTTCTTCTTCTGGGGTCTGGCCCCTATTGTTGGCTTAATTCGTTTATGGTTATCGATCCTTTTTTATTTTTCAGCCAAACTATTTTTTAAAAAAGAACCCAAACTTTTTTCCTACCTAATTTGTGCCATTTATCTTTTTTCGACCCTCTTTGGTTTGAGTCAACTAATGAAGCAAAAGCCATTGGGAAAATTTATCGAACTCACTCCATCTTTTAGTCAAGAAGAGGGCTACTCTACTACCGACGGCAAGTCACAATTTCGCGTTTCTGGTTTTATATCCCACCCGGTCTATTTTGGAAGTTTTATGGGAATATTGCTTCCAATCTTTATCGCTACCACCTATACTCTGAACCCAACTCTTTCGCTTTTAGGGACTGCTTTGGGAATCATCGTGATGTTAGGTACCCATAGTCGAACTGTCTGGATTACCATTGCCTTAAGTATCGTCCTTCTCTACCAGCAGCTAATCCCCAACCGTCAAGATTTCATCCGTCTGATCACTAAAAATCGACCCCTAATAATCTTTTTTGTTTTTGTTGCCTCATTTTTAGTCCTCAGCCGTCTTCCCTCAATTACCAGTCTTTTTGCCAAAAATGGCAATGGTTCTATCCGTGGAGTTCTCGCCTGGCAAAGTTTGCAGATTATCGCAGAGCATCCTTTTGGTGTCGGACTAAACCAATTCACCACGAGCCTCGTCAGCCGCCCCCTACCTCCTAGCCTTAATGGTTTTATTGTTCCGGTTCACAACACTATCTTACTGATTATTTCTGAATTAGGAATATTTGCTGGAGCTTTATTTATTTATTTTGTTGTTAAAACTATTTTGGTTAATCGTATAGTGAATATCGTTCATTATGGAGCTATAGTTGGCGCGATTGCATTTCTAATTAGCAGTCAGTTTCACCCTCTTCTCAACCTTGATCCCACTTTCGATCTCTTTATGCTTACTTTAGGATTTGTTAGCTCACAATGTCCACCATCAACGACCTAACTATTGCTATTCTCACTTACCGTCGTCCACAGGAGCTAAAAAGGTGCCTCGAGAATATTTCCCGGCAGTCTCACCAACCTCATAAACTCATGGTGATCGATAGTTATCGAAAAAAGAAAACTATCCCCCAATGTCGCAACTTAGCTATTAATAATAGTGCCACTCGTTATTTAGCCTTTATTGATGATGATTGTGTCCTTGGTACTGATTGGATTATCAATGCCTACAATACTATTCGCCAATCGCCGAAGGTCGCTTTCGTTGTCGGAAAATCAAAACTACTAAATCCCAAAAGTTCGGTCGCCAAAGTTCAATACGACAACTATTTACATTGGTTTAACCAAACACACTCACTTGATACCAAAAACCTTATCTTAGATCTTCATCAAATTAAAAACATCCGCTTTGATACCCAATTTAAAATTTTTGAAGATGTCGACTTTAGTCTTCAATTACAAGAACACCATTTAATTGGCAAATACGAACCAAAAATGATTATTCACCATCCTGAAGTCTCCTCACTTCTTGGTGCTATCAGAAAGAACTTCATTCGTGGTCAATATAAAGCAAATATCACCAGAAAATGGGGTGAATATGACAATTACTCTCACGCAATTCCAAAGTTTTCCAATCCTATCGATTTTATTTTAAAGGTTGCTTTTTTACTTGGTTATCTAAAAAAACGACCCCGTCCAATTACCATCGTCAACCACTCTGATAATGGAGCCAACAGCAAGCGCTTAAATTCTGTCAATAATTTTTTAACGTCACACCACCTTTTTGTAAAAACTCTTGATTCACACACCGAATTCCAAAAAGTTATCGCCGGGAGAAGATATTTGCTAACCTATGGCTTTTCTTTACTAAAGTATCGTTTCTTAAAAAGAATCTGCGAATATCGCCACCAGGATATTGGACCAGCGCTACTAGTCGAGACCATGGAGCTGAAAAGCCAGATCATCGACCATATTTTAAGGTCAAATCACTCTTCTTTGGTTATTGTTCAAAACCCCGAGGACATGTTGGTTGCCACCATTTCACCACGACCTTACAAAGTTCTTTATGACTCCCCCACCCTCTTTTATCGAGAACTGGAACTAAATAGTGATTACACCCCAAAAACAGTTAAAACCATAAAATCAATGGAATCTAAAGTTTATCTCCAATCTGATTTTACCGCTTTTCATTGGTACACCTACTTCAAGATAGCCAAAAACTATGGTTTAAAAGTTAGACACCCACTTCTTTTAAATTGGGGTTGTGAAGATACCATTGACCACGCAAAATTTAACAAAAAAGCCAAAATAGTACATCTGGGAAAACTAAATTCATATTGGGTTAACCCTCAGTTGCTAACTTCCATTGCTTCAAAAACCAATTTAGATATTTTCAGTTATGAAAAACCTCAATCAAACTTTTATCCAAAACTTTCTCGATTTAAAGGCTACCTTCCGAAAGAATCAGATATCAGTAAGTACCAGTTTGGTCTGATAACTCTGAGTAAAGATGATTTAAGATCATCGGGATTTTCCGCTAAATATCTTCTTTATCTTAGCTATGGACTTCCCGTTCTTTGTCCCGACTGGCGTTATGATCCACTTCTTAGTTCTGCCACAATCTACTATAATGAAACTAATATTAAAGAGATATTAGAAAAATATCGCGATCCAGTTTTATGGCAAAAAAAACATCTGGCCGCACTAAAATTATCAAATAAACTATCTTGGAAAAAGACATTAAAAAATCTTCTGACTATTATCAATGAATAAGATCAATAAACTACGGAATATCGTCATCGATAGATTCTCTCGAATTTACAGCACGATTGACGTCGGCATCCAAGATAACCTAGTCAGGTTATCCAAAAACCTTGATCGACCACTCAACCGACCAACATCAATAGTCATGAACGTTACCTCCAATTGCATGCTTCGTTGCCAGCAATGTGACTTGTGGAAATCTGCACCAGAAAAACAGATTACTTTTGATGAAGCCAAAATTGCCATAGACAAACTTCATTCCTGGCTTGGCAGTTTTTATATTTTCTTTACTGGGGGCGAGCCTTTTATCAACCAAGATTTACCCCGGATTATTAAATATGCTGAAAGTATCGGTCTTGTTACTCATGTCAATTCCAACGCTTTTGTTATCAACGACGCTTTAGCCAAAAAAATAGTCGACAGTAACCTCTCCTCTATTTCCATATCTCTTGATGGTGGCAATGCCATCACCCATGACCATCTTCGGGGCGTACAAGGAGCCTTCGATCGGGTTCTCAATGGTATAAAACTACTCCGAAAATATCGTACTGGTGACCACCTCAAAATTTATCTCAACTCAGTTATTATGAAACCAAATGTGACAGAACTGAGTGATATCGTTAAAGTCGCCACCGACAATAAAGTTGATGGCATGACATTCCAAAATCTACTCCCTACCCTAGCTTCCACTAAAACTACTGACGAGCAGTTTCATGGTCCTCTATGGCCCGCCTTTACCGACCTTCAAAAATCTATCAAGAAAGTTATTAAGAATTTTTCCAAAACCCCCGTCTTACTTACAGATATTCCCCAACTAAATTACACCTTAGAATACTATAAAAATCCCCACATCACCGATTCTATTCAATGTGCAGCTGGCCTAAACAATGTCATTGTCAACCATCAAGGAGACGTTCGACTTTGTTATAGTTACCCCCTTATTGGCAATATCTTCAAAGACGACCCCAAAACTATTTGGTATGGCAAAAAAGCCCAAGATCAAAGAAAGATTATTCGTCGCTGTAAACAACCCTGCAAGATGACTGCTTGTAACCGGATCAATACCGAGCGACAACGAAGTGTCATTATCAAATCTTTTGAACGATTCCTATACCGGGATCTTCCAAAAACTGCATAGTCACTTTATATTTTTTTGCCAATTCCAACCAAAACTTTCTAGTTCCATAAACGTTACCGTCTTTATCGGGACTACCGATATCATGTAGAGCCATAAATCCACCCTTTTTGAGTCTTGGCCAAAATAATTCAAAGTCTGCCTTTACGCCTTCATATGAATGATCACCGTCAAGGTAGATATAGTCAAACTGCCTTTTTTGATGAGCTTTAGCAAACTGAGCCGAAGTCATCACCGACAGGACGATATTTTTTTGAAGCCCAAATTTCCCAAAGTAATTTTTAGGGTTACACTTTTTCCAGAATCCGACTCCACCCCAGTGTTGCCCTGGACCACTAAAGTCATCCATATCAAAACCAGCATCGACAAAATCAACCACTCCCTCTCGATTGTCCCGACAGGCCATGGCACATACTGCTGGAATATATCCGTATCGGCTACCGATACATAGTACTCTTTTTGCCCTAATCGTCCGAATAAGTCCATAGTGTATCCAGCCATACCCCAAGTTCCCAGTCTGCAAATCCATTTTGTGCCAATTATCTCCTTTTGCAAAAAATTGCATAAAACCAACTGCTTTATCTACCGAGACTATTTTATTTGAAAACAAATCTATCATCGTTCCATTTTAACAAGATAACTAAAACTATGAACACACTAAACTTATCTATTACAAACTCGGTTTAGTCTTAATTCCAAGATATAATACAATAATGATCCGTCTCTTGGACAAATTACTTCCCCGCCCCTCATACACGACTCTCTTGCCTCAAATTAAACCTGTTGCAGTGACCCCTTCTTTCGTTATCGATCAGTCAGTCGTCGCCTCTAGACTTACTGATCTTCAACTAGCCTTATCTCGATTTTCTTTTAATTCAAAAATTGCTTTTTCTTTTAAGACCAACTATGACTTTGCCGCTTCTGATTTTATTTCTAAAAATCACCTACTTGCCGAAACAGTTTCTCAAAATGAATATGGACTCGCAAAAAAACTTGGATTTGATTCTAAAAACATCATTCTCAATGGACCAAATAAAGGCAATCTAGCCGCCGTTCTAAAAACTTCAAGTCTTATCCATTTTGATAATTTTACCGAACTAACAGATCTAATCAATCAAACTGACAAAACTCGTCCTCGGGCTACTCTTGGTCTTCGCTTACGGACTTCTCATGTACCTAGTCGTTTTGGTTTTGATATAGATAATGGTGACGCCCAAAAAGCCATCGATTTGTTGGCTAAGCATAATCTATCCCCTGACTCAATTCACATTCATCTTGGCAGTGATATTTATGATCCATCACTATATCAGCTCTCCGCTAAATCGATTGGTGAGTTTGTTGCTGGTAATTCATTGCGATTAAAGTATCTCGACTTTGGTGGTGGATTTCCGGCTCATGGTGCTACTCCAATCGGTAGACAAGCTGTAAAAACACCTAGTATCTATTCCTATGTCAAGGCCATATCATCGTTTTATGATCAAATTGATTATTCTCCGACACTCATTCTCGAACCAGGCCGATATCTCATTGACGATGCTGTCTATTTTGTTGCTAAAGTTATTAACAAATCATTGGACTCATATGGTCAAGTTTTGACTTTAGACGCTACAATTAACATGCTCCCCTCGCTCTGGTATCGACCTGCCACTGTTAATGCTTATCATCAAAATTTTACTTTGAACCAAAATTCAAAACAGAGAACTACCGTTTTTGGTAGTAGTTGTCAGGAACACGACTTACTTTTTAAGGGTCTACTCAGTGATTGCCAGTTAGGTGATATTCTTGTCTTTTATGTAGTTGGCGCTTATAACCAAAGCATGACACCAGAATTCATTTTCAAGAAACCTAGTACCTTATTTGTATAATCTTATATGAAACTAATTTCGACAATACCCGAGCTGACTTTCAATGACGTATTACTTTTACCCGGTTCATCCGATTTTGATGCCGGTGAGGACACTCAAAAAACCTCGACCCGGGCCAGATTATCAAAACACATTTATCTCGATTCTCCAATATGTTCCGCTCCCATGCCCCATTTAACAGAAGTTGATATGGCTATCACCATGGGAAAGTTGGGTGGCATTGGGTTCCTGCATTGTTTTCAAGATCATGGTTCTCAACTAAACCAAACCGTTGCTATTAAGAAAGAAAACGTCCCACTTGCTGTATCCGTCTCCGACTTTTCTCAAAAAGGTTTTGAACACGTTTCCCATCTTCTCAAGCAAAAGGTCGACCTTATTTGTCTTGAAACTGCCAACGGTTTCACCGATTCAACCATAGATTTCTTAAAAAGAATAAAATCGAAATATCCAAATGCAGAAGTTTGTGTGGCTCTCGTTGTCACCGGTCAAGCCACTCTTGCTTTAATCAAAGCCGGAGCCGATAGTATCCGTGTAGGTATCGGTGGTGGTTCCCATTGTACAACTCGTTTAGTCACTGGTGTTGGTCGTCCCCAATTAAGTGCCATTGCCGATTGTTATAAAGTAGCCAAAAAGTATGACGTCCCGATCATTTCTGACACTGGCATCCAAAACCCCGGAGATATAGCCAAGGCCATCGCTTTTGGGGCTGATACGGTCATGATTGGTGGGTTATTTACCGGCACCCAAGAAAGTCCAGGGCAGATAATTCGTAAGAATGGTAAGTTTTACAAATTCAGTGCTGGTATGTGCAGTCCCGACTTTCAGTATGGTAGTAAATTTTCTTTTTCACTTACTGAATTAAAAGGTAAAATAAAGTCGAGTATTAAGGGAATAATCAAACATGGTTCTATAAACTTTATTCCGCACTACCTCCGACCATTTACTTACACTCACGAAGGGGTTTCCGCACTTATTCCCTATAAAGGCAGTGTCACTCCCATTTTTCAAGAGCTAGTCGGAGGACTCCGTCGTTCAATGTGGTACCTTGGCGTTCATGATATTAATTCACTTCGGAAAAACGTCGAGGTAGTTGTGGTTACTCATAATACCCAAAGTGATAACATTCCCCGCATATGATCCCCTGGATTACTAAGATTGTTACCAAATTTATCATTTGGGACCTCGACGGCACTCTCTATCAAAATAAAATTTTAGGCCAAAAAATTAAAGACCATTTTTTAACTAGTCTCCAAAAAACTCTACCTAATGTTACTGAGGAAGAATTTGACCAACTCACCAAAAAGTATAGCTCTTGGTCTGCGGTACTCGGTCACTTTACCAATAGAAGTGAGTTTGATGTTTTAGATGATTTTGACAAAGCTGTGGGCCGATCTAAATTTCTTGATTACGATCCAAAGATAGTCGAATTTATTGAAGTTAAGCTGTCCTCATATCGTCACCTTATCCTAACTAATTCTGGAATCGACGAGGCTAAAAAATGCCTTCATAAAATCGGTTTTAATCCCAAAACATTTGAAAAGATATTTGCCAGAGATACCATAAAAATGTTAAAACCTGATCCAAATATTTATCCAATAATAAAACAGTATACCCAATGTCCAAATTTTCGCCATTTATTTATAGGCGACTCTTTGGCCCACGATGTTATTCCACCTAAAAAATTAGGTTTTAACGCCCTACCAATCTGGGAAGTTATTGATCTAACTAAATCAAACTAAAAATAGAAATCTTCTTTGTTGTATGCCAAGATTTTGCACTGTGAGGTACATTCAAAGACATGTTGTCTTGCCCGTCTGGCAGCGTCCCCTCGCCACATTTTAGTTAAATCACCATCAAGTGCACTTCCGAAATCTTCCTCCGAGCCGGGACACATTTTGATTTTCCCATTATCGGTAATCGACATGGTGCTTAGCTCTTGTTCACAAGATTCTGATAAAGCGAATTCTTCAGGATTCTTAAAATACCTTCTAAATTTCTTAAAATCACTATCTGAGTTACCAATTGGGTAGCCTTCAGCCTTCATCTCTTCCAGCTTATCGATAAATTTTATAACTTCATCATAGTCTGGCCACAACTCACTATCTTTAAACCAATATTTGTCATATGGTTTTTCGCTTCCAAAAAATTCTGTCGCTGCCAAAGGCTGAAATGTGACGGAGTCAATCTTTTTTCTCTTTACCCACTTAACTATATCGATTAGGTCCTTCAAATTCTCTTTCATGATAATTGAGTTGATATATATTTTTGGAGTATCTTTACCCAATTTCTTCTTGGCAGCCTGAAGATACTTAACTGCATCTAGAACCTTTTGGCGAGCTCCTACCAACCCTCGACTCTTGTCATGAATTCCTGACTTCCAACCATCCAATGAAATTGAAATATATGTCAGTCCACTATTTACTATTGTTTCCGCTTTTTCTTGACTATAAATCAATGTCCCGTTGGTAGTAATCGAACTAATCGCTCCTCTAGTTGTGGCGTGCCCAATCAATGGCAAAATGTCTTTATTTAATAGTGGTTCACCCGCAAAAAACGACAAACTAAATGGTTTTCCAATCCAGTCGGCAATTCTATCGACAATTACTTTCTTTTGTTGTAGGCTCAGCTTTTCAGTGTCATCACAATCATGTTGCTTATGTGTATTTTTACCAATATCACAATGATTGCAGGTCAAGTTACATTTCAAGGCCATCCACCAAAAAACTTTTTCCGGTTTTTCAGGGAATAGGTTAAACAATTGCTGTATTTTTTTTACTTTCATATATTATGATATCCTACTTCTAAATTATTACCAACACTATTAATTATTGAAATTGCCTTGACCAATATTAGCTTTCAGACAAACAAAGATTGGTTTTCAAATTCAAAATCTTTCAACTATTTTGACATAAATCAAGACAATTCGCTCCGGGTAAAAATGGTCATGGAATTAATTCAGCACAGGTCCAACCTGCTAGATGCCCAAGCTAACGAACCCCGACTTTTGGACATTGGTTGTGGTGATGGCCGGATTGCCAGTCAGATAGCCAAGACTACAAAATACCAAGTTTATGGTCTAGAAGCATCCCCTAATAACGTTAAAAAATGCCTTTCCAAAAAAATAATCGCCAAAGTTCAGGATGTTGAAAAAAAGTTCAGTTTTCCCAATAATTTTTTTGATGTTGTTTTTGCTGGAGAAATTATCGAGCATCTTCTTGATACCAAAAAGTTTTTAAACGAGATTAATCGGGTTCTAAAACCCAACGGCATCCTAATACTCACAACTCCAAACTTAGCTCATCTCCCCGATAGAATTCGTTTTTTAACTGGGAAAAACCCCACCAATGTCTCTCCTGTCCACGAGTTTCTCCATTTGCATATCCGACCGTTTACTTACAATATGCTTGAATACGCTTTATCACTTACCAATTTTAAGCTTATTCATCTTCAATCAACAATGGTAGTCTTTAAGTGGGATGGCGATCGAGTTGTCCTCTCCTCAAGGATGGCCGCCCGTCTCTGGCCGACTTTGGGCAATACCTTTGTTGTCGAAGCTCAAAAAATCAACTAAAAATGACCTTATCTTCTAAATATTGGCTAAAAAGTTGCGCTGGATATATAAAACTCCTCCACAACCCCCAAGAATACCCATCTCCTTATTCAGTCATGATGATCCCCACGCTTAAGGAATTAGTTAAAAAATACACCCAAAAAAATGATTCCTTGATCGATATTGGTTGCGGAGAAGGTTTTTTTACTCGTGAAATTAAAAAAATCAGACCTAACATTAGTGGTTATGATATTTCGGCGGAAATGATCGTTGCTGCTAAAGAAAAAAATTCACATATTCACTACCAACAACTCGATATCGAAAAGTCTAACCTACAAATATCAAAATCAACCTACAATTTAGCCATATCCTCCTTAGTATTTCACTACTTGGAAAAGATTGATTCAGCCTTAAAAAATATCCATCACCTCTTAGTTGACCAAGGTTATTTAATCGTGACCATCCCCCACCCCTGTTTCTACCATCCAGAAAACTTTGATTGGTTTCAAAATGAAAATAACCAAGACTATCAACTCGGCAAATATTTTAATGAAGGTGTCACTATCAGGAATATCGCCAAGAGCTTCAAAACACACCATATACATCGGACAATTGGTTCATATGTTCGGACATTTTCAAAAAATAAATTCGAAGTAGTTGATATTCTCGAACCAAGATCAAAAAATAAAACCAACCAAACTTTAACCAAGGCCGATAACATCCCTTTTATGGCAATTTTTGTCCTCCAAAAAAAAGCTTAACTGTCGTCTTTTCTCTTTTTCATCTCTTTTTTATACTTTTCAATTACTTTCTTAGTTTCACCATCCATTCTGACTTTTCCTTCGTCCATCCAAATAACCCGATTACAATATAATGGTAAAACGTCCAAGACGTGAGTCGCAAAAATTACCGTCTTCTTTTCTTTTAGGACCCTCGAAAAATAGTCTTGGAATGTTTTAATAAATTTCTCATCACCCATGGCTACTATTTCATCAAATAACAATATATCCGGACTGGCGTGTATCGCCACTGAAAAAGCCAATCTTAACTTCATCCCTGCCGAGTAAGTATAAAAAGGATAGTCAATAAATTTGGCAATTCCCGAAAACTTGATGATATCGTTCATCGAACGTCTCACCTCTTTTCGACTAGCTCCGGCCAACATCCCATTCAACAAAATGTTTTCTCGACCAGTCAAATCAGGATAAAAACCAGCCCCCAACTCCATTAGGGAATTTACCCGGCCATTTACCACCAACTTACCGGAACTTATTTTACTTATACCAGCAATTACTTTTAAAAGCGTGGTTTTACCCGCTCCATTGCTACCAATCAATCCAACACGTTCACCCTTATTAATTTCTATGGTAACTTCCGACAAGACTAACCTAGTTTTCTGATTTCGTAAATGCGACCCAACTGCCGGACTATAACGCTTATAAACGTCAGTTAGTTGGACATGAACCTCATTGTTTTTTTTAGAGCCAGTCATCAAAATTTGAACTATTATTTTTAAAAACCACCCATCCCACCACAAAAATAATTAAAGTACTCAAGATGCTCACCCAAATTGACACCCAACCAACTGGTGTTCCAATTACTACCCACCTCAGAATTTCGACTATAGCGGTCATCGGATTGTAGTAGACAAACCCAGCAGCCCACTTTGGTAGCAAATCGATACTATATACGATTGGTGTAGCATAAAACCACAATGGCATTAGTGCCTGAACACCATAATTCACATCCCTCCATTTAACATTAAGACTAGAAAATAATAGTGACAATCCAGTTGTTAGTACAGTCAACCAAAGCATTATTCCCGGAAGCAGCCACCATCGCCACCAATGAATTTCGGCAAGAACTAGCCATTCAAAAGTCACAAATACCATCAGTGCCAATAAGAAATTTAATAAATTCACAATCACTACTGAAAGAACTATCGTCTCCTTGGGAAAATTAGCTTTTTTCAATAGTGCCCTCTCCCCAATAAATATTGGTGTATTTTTCAAAACGGTATAAGAGAAAAAATTCCAGACCAATAGTCCTGGAAACAAAAACTCAAAGTAGTTGGCCGTCTTGACTGGTACAAAAAATTGAAAGATAAATCCCATTACCAACATCTGGATTATTGGGTTAATGAAAATCCAAGCAAATCCAAAAATCGCCATTTTGTACCTCATTCTCAGTTCTTTTTCAACAAGAACATCCAAAAATTCCCACCATTCACGACTAAATATTTCCTTACCCAACATATTCCCCATTATACTCTTAACTTTTTGTATACTTTCTATAGTGAAGAGTAAAAGATCAAATATAATTAAGACTTTGTTGCTACTTTTGGCCTTGCCTCTCATCGTCCTTTCTATCAAGACAGTTCTCGATCTTCGCAAAGGTGCTGCTGGTATACCAGCCAATATCGTTATTGACTCCTCCCTCGTCCAAGGCAACATGCCTTCATCTTTTTGGCAAAACTTATCTCAGGGTGGTGAAGAAGCAGTCGACATGATCAAGCCAGTTATTTCCCAAGTTAGAGCCCTGCGACCTGAACTAATCCGGATTGACCACCTTTACGACTACTACAAAGTTTATAACGGACCGGGAAATTATGATTTTAGTCGACTCGACGAAGCAGTCAATAGTATTCTTCTTACTGGTGCCAAACCAATGCTATCTCTCTCCTACACTACTGCAGATATGGCCAAAAATGGCCAAAATGCTGGTGAACCCAAAGATTGGAACCAGTGGTACGGACTTGTTAAAGCCACTGCCTATCATTATTCCGTCGAGAAAAATATTAGTGGTATCTACTATGA
>Ga0172379_10006988_pt1 | contig 14854 bp, 9 predicted proteins | sample GrowelOW334metaG_FD_119756 | JGI IMG/M metagenome (GOLD analysis project Ga0172379, IMG submission 119756) | Groundwater microbial communities from an aquifer near a municipal landfill in Southern Ontario, Canada - Groundwater well OW334 metaG | ecosystem: Environmental > Aquatic > Deep...
AAATCGCTTCGCGGCTTCAGCCGGGAACGCCCGGCTGCCGGGAAAACCGGAACCACCGATGATTACCGTGATGCCTGGTTCATCGGCTATACGCCTCAGATGATCACCGGCGTCTGGGCCGGTTACGACAAACCCAAACCCATGGGGAGAGGTTTCACCGGGGGGGCGATCTGCGCGCCCATCTGGGGACGGTTCATGCGCTTGGCCTTGGCCAACAAACCGGCCGTCGATTTTCCGAAGCCCGATTCGGTCGTATCTGTCCTGATCGATCCTACGACGGGCAATCTGGCCACTCCGAACTGTCCGAAAAAACAGGAGGAATTCTATGTCGCGGGGACCCAACCGACCATGTACTGCCCGAACCACGGGGGTGCCGGCCTTGCGCCCGCATCACCGGTGCCGGTCCCTGTGCCACCGCTGATAAATGACCGTTCTCTTCCACCCCATCAGCAATAGATGAATTGGGAGTTGATCATATTGCACCATTACAATACCAAATGACTTTCTGATGCTGTTGTCAGCACACAACATATTTTGCGGCCTATTTCCTTGACATACAAGGCCGAAATTCCTATAGTTCAACCATGCAGAAGCAATATCTTATCAAAAATTCTCAGTCGAACTAAATTGTTATGCATTGGAGATCATTAATGAAACATTCTATATTGCGATCCTCTGTAGTATCCCTTAGCGCTCTAGTTGCACTACTTCTTATCAGCGTTTCCCCTGTTATCGCTGCTGACGGAAAAAAATGGGATGGAAAGAAATATCCATTCAAACTTCTTGATCCAACGAAAAACAACAGCGAGAGCAATCCGTTTATCATTGATACCGCGGGTAAGCTGGCGTATTTTGCCTGGCTCGCAAAAGGTAATCAGGATCTGGACGCATTCGGTAAACAAAACGGGCTCAAAGGACTTACGTGGTCGTTTAAGGGCAATTTTGTGAAACTCACTGCGGACCTTGACATGAACGGTTCAAGGTTTGAGTTTATTCCCATAACGAGTACATGGGTAAGTTTTGACGGCGGGGGGCATGTGATCGACAATTTGCGCATCACCGATAAAACAACGGAGCCGGTTTTCGATGATATGGAAGGTACTGCTGAAATCTCGCTTGCTCTTTTTCAGAGCGCCTCAACAATAAAAAATCTCGGTATCGGCAAAAGATCAGCCATCATCTTTAACAGCATAAGAAAAGATTACCTTTATAAAGTGTACGCGGCTGCAATTGCTGTTGAAGTAGATGTCATGTATAACTGTTTCAGCGATGCGACAATTACGGTGAAAGGAAAAGGAGATACAGAGGTGGGAGGTATAGCGGTTGGGGGCAACTGGATAAGCAATTCCTATAACCGCGGACCCATTGTGTTTGAGGGAAATATTCTTGATGCACGGGCGTTAAATCGTCAGAAGATTACGAGACCGGGATCGCTGGTGGTTGGCGGTGTGTGCGCAAAACCTCATAAGAAAATTTCAGGCTGTTATAACACCGGATCCATTACCGTCAAAGCCTCTGGCGAAGATCTGAGCATCGGCGGCGTCGCCGGCATGCAAGCCGACGAGCATAGCATCAGCGAATCTGCGGACCTTTATAATGCAGGCAAAGTGACCCTTACCGCCACCGGCGATATCAAAAACGCCTATATCGGCGGCGTGCTGGGATATGGCGTGACATTTCCGAAATTTGTAGGAAAACCTAAAAACGCCGAGACAGGCTATATCTATAACAAAGGAACGATCGACGTAACCGTAAGGACGGGAACATCCATACACGTCGGCGGCATCATCGGCGGTAATATCCTGGGCAGAGACTTCGGCGAATCCTACCGTTGGGAAGGAATCTCGGGATGCGTCAATACGTATAACACCGGTTCCATTTCGGCCTCATCAACAGGAAAAGTTGATTCCCTCGATGTGGGCGGCATAGCCGGTTACGGATCCATGGTGGTCAACAGCTACAATGCGGGCCGCATCAGCGGCACCTCGGGAGCGGGAACCACACTAAACCTTGGCGGCCTTGGCGGCAAGGACGTGTATGTCCAGAACAGCTACAACATCGGCGAGGTAAGCGGCAAGGGTTCCGGGACCAATGTCGTGGGCGGCATTATGGGGAACGCCAGCCTGGCATGGGGGGAAACAGATAGTACAAGGTATGCTGCCTTGAACGGCTTCTGGCTTAAGCAGCCGCAGGCGGGCGGTATCAACAATGACGTCAAATATGCCAAAGGTTCCTATTTTTACAAGAAGTCAGGCGATATAAAGAAAAAGGAAACGGATTTCGGCAAGATTCTTAAAATCTTTGACAATGAGAAGGAAGACCCAAATAAGATGGTCGAAGGTCTTTACGGGGCAGTCTACTCATTCGATAGCCCCACGGCAACCGTTATGACACGATCCGATGATGGTCCGGGCAAGAGAGCAAATCTGAAGGGTAAGCTCCTCGATAATCTCAACGGGATGGTTGAAGATAAAATCGACCGCATGTACCGCAAATGGGTCATTGACGGAACAAACGGCGGATATCCGGTATTATCATCCCAACCGGCCAGTTTCGGCAACACCGATGAAAAGCCCGATGCATCGGCCGCCATGCAGATAGCCGGCGAGTACCTGGGGGAACACAAGCAATGGACCGACAATGTCAGGCTTAACGCCGACGGCACGTTCAAACGCGCCAACGGCGGCGATGGCGGTACGTGGACTTACAATGGGAAGAGGCTGATCCTCAAGTGGTCCAAATGGGCGCCCGAGATTCTCGAACAGAAGTCCGCGGGAGTGTTCTCGTCGAATATATACGGTTTCAAACTGACACGCTCCAACGCTTCCACATCAGCCGAAAAACCGGACACAACGACAGCAAAGAAGATAGCCGGCGTGTATCATGCCCAGCACAGGTACTGGACCGACAATATCATAATCAATGCCGACGGTACCTTCAAATGCGCCACTCGAGGCGGTGAAAGCGGCACCTGGTCGTTTGACGGAAAGAAGCTGATCCTCAGGTGGTCCAAATGGGCGCCCGAGATTCTCCTACAGAAGTCTGAGGGAGTATTCTCATCGAGTATCTACAGGTTTACGCTGACACGCTCCGGCACCTCTGCGTCTGACACTTTCACAACGGCCGATAAACCAGTATCAGCGACAGCAAAGAAGATAGCAGGCATGTATCATGCCCAGCACAAGGACTGGACCGGCAATATCATGATCAATGCCGATGGCACCTTCAAGCGTGACAGTAACGGCGATGGAGGCACCTGGACATTTGATGGAAGGAAGCTTGTTCTCAAGTGGTACAAATCGGCGCCTGAGACCCTCATGACGTCAGCTACGGGATTCTACTGTCCCGCATACAAGTTCACTCTGAGACGCTAACCGATCTGGTATGCACTCAACGAATCAGTTAAATAATCTTCCGTCGCGAGTTACCCCCACATCTCCCGGATTCAGAGCTTTTTGCAGCTCCAAGTTAAGATTTGCTGATCCTACTGGTCAGCAAGAAGGTGACACTGATAACATTATAACTTATTACTGTCGTAAAACAAATATTAAGAAGTATGGGGCGTCGAGTCTTTAAATGACAGTTTTATCTAAGGTCCGCTATTCCTGACCGTTGCATTGTGCGTCTTTGAAGATTTGAAGTGGAAGTGCGCCACAAGGAGTCCACACATGAAGACTATCAGCATGATGTTGCTGTTTATTTTTATGTTTCCAGCCGCTGTGTTCTCTCAAACGATGGAAATCATTGCGACCGGTGAGTACGTCATGGGACCGGGTGAAACGATGACCGTTGCGGAAGAAAAAGCCTTGAAAGCCGCCGAGCGCAATGCCGCCGAGCAGGCCGGAGCATTTATAAAAAGCTATACTCGCGTTAAGGACATGGAGGTCACCGATGATTTGATCGAAGTGACAGCTAACCACGCCATGAAAATTGAAGTTCTTGAAAAGAAAAAAACCATTATTGGTGATGTGGATGCCATCAAGTATCATACAAAGATAAGAGCGGTGGTCACTGCGGAAGAGATCGAACAAAATCTTCAGAAAGCACGCGAAGACAGCAAGACGGTGGAGGCCTACAAGGCTCTTAAGGCTGATTACGAAAAACAGGCACGGGAGATGGAAGAACTCAAGAAAAAACTCCTGGTAGCTAAAGGAGAAGACAGGAAGCAGATCCTGGGGCAGATCGCCAGTGAGGAGAACCTGTTCAAGGCCAATCTCATGGTTGAAAAAGGCGAGCGTAACGTAGGAGGCGCCAACTTGGATGACGCTATTGAAGCCTTTACGGAAGCTATTACATTGAATCCCCGTCTTGCTCATGCCTACTCATTGAGAGCCGGTGCTTATATGCTCCTTAATCAAAACGCTAAGGCCTTGAACGATGTCAATAAGGCTCTGGAACTACAGCCTGAAAATGCCGAATTTTATGGTATCAGGGCCGCCATATACGTGATCGCGGAATGCGAGAAAACGAGCGGCGCAATCTGCGCGAAGGCCATGGCAGATATTGAACGGGCCATCCGGATGAAACCGGACAATCCTCAATTCTATCTGTTTCGTGCCGGTTTATACGGCCAAGCGAAAATGAATGATAAGGCCATTGAAGACCTCTCAAGAATCACAACGATGCGCCAGGGTGAATGGCCTCATTTTCTTGCCCTTGCTTATATGTCCAGGGCGGAAATGGCAAAGGAAACAAGGGGGGACAATTATGCAGCGCTGGCGGATCTAACCTCGGCCATCACCGTCTTGAAAAACTCTAAATACTATGAAGAAAAGCTTAAAAAGTTTGCAGATATCATGAACGAAATGAGAAAGAAGGGTTATACAAACGAGGAAATCGTATCTTCCGCTGCCAAGACTTTTCAAATTGACCCAAAGAACGAAAAAGAGATGGCTGAATTACGCACCCGATATATTAAGCTCCATTTAATATTTGCTCTGTATATTAATCGTTCTGGAATTTATCGCGACATGGGTTTAAAGGATAAGGCTGAGAGCAACATGAAAACAGCATGCGAGATTCTTTGGGAACCTATAGAGTGTTACACTCCCACGGGAAATAAGTAACAAAAGCACTTACTCATCAGTTACTCAAGAGTTATTTGCAGTAGCTCTGATTTTATCCAACACCCATTCTTTATGAGATATGGTGCTCAGTCTTTCGAATAAGCGTCACCGTCCTTTGTGTCTACTTTCCTTTTGACAACTACAATAATATTCTATACGATTCGGACCGTTTGATTCAATCAACAAATACAGTTCACTATTGTCTTTGTCCTGCACCGCATATCACGACAGATGGGGTATCAAATGCAAGATCAATCAAGAATAAATCAGAAGTTGATCGAAGAGATTGCGGTCCTTAAACAGAGAATCCAGGAACTGGAAAAATTGCAAGAAGAGCGCAAGCAGGCGGAAGAGGCGTTACAGGAGAGTGAACGGCATATGAAACTGGCCTTGGAAGGGACGGATCAGGGCCTGTGGGAGTGGGACATCCTTAGCAGAAAAGTTGTCTATGATGAAAATTGGTCAAGGATTATGAATCTTCCTTCAGAAGGTCGCCATGTCGATATGGACCAGTGGCTAGCTAGCATGGATACGGAAGGCCGGGCTGCATTTGAAATAAATATGACGGATTATCTAGCGGATCGTGTGAGATACTATGAGATAGAGCATCGTTTGCAGACCGAAAACAAGGAGTGGAAATGGATCTGGACACGTGGGATTGCAACGGAGAGAGACCCGTCGGGCATCCCTCTTAGGATGATCGGAACCTATCGGGATATTACTAAACGCAAGCGGGCGGAAGAGGCGTTGCAGGAGAGTGAGAATCGATTGCGTGAGATAACAACGCAGATTCCCGGCGTTGTCTATCAGTTTTATGTCAAGCCAAACGGAGCTATGGGATTTTATTATGTTAGCGGTAGGTCTGAACAGGTCATTGGACTGAAACCTAACTTAGAGGGGTACTTCGAACGTTTCTCAGAGATAGTTGTTCCAGAACATAGGGATGGTTTCATAAAATCAATTGAGAAGTCAGTTAAGGAAGCAAGCGAATGGAAATACGAAGGGATGCTCCAAAAGCCTTCAGGTGAAATAATCTGGTTTTCTGGTAATTCCACGCCATCACTACGGGAAAATGAAATTGTCTTTAACGGGATAGTGCGAGACATCACCGATCGAAAGAAGGCTGAGGACACTCTAAAACTCTCGGAAGTTACTTACCGTGAGATATTCAACACGGTCAACGACGCCATTTGGGTCCATGACATTGAGACCGGGGAATTTCTTGATGTCAACAATGCTGTAACAGAAATCTTTGGATACTCGGTCAGTGAAGCGTTGAATTTGAATGTCGAGGACATTTCCTCGGGTGTCCATCCATTTATACGGGAAACAGCCATGAAGCTGTTTAGAGCGGCTGCAGACGGGCAGCCCCAGCACTTCGAATGGCAATGCAAGCACAAGGATGGCCACTTCTTCTGTACAGAAGTCAACTTAAAACGGGCATCCATAGCCGGTAAAGAATGCGTATTGGCCATTGAACGTGACATCACCGATCGCAAGCGGGCGGAGGAGGCGCTAAGTAAGAGCGAGGAAAGATTAGCAGAAGCGCAAAAAATGACTCATCTGGGTTTCTGGTATTGGGATGTGAAGACAGGGGATGTTGAATGGTCAGAGGAAGTATTTAAAATTTTTCACCTCGATGCGAAAGAATTCACTCCCCACATCGATTCTATAATGGCATTATCGCCGTGGCCCGAGGATCATCAGCGCAACCAAGAGTTAATAAATCGGGCGATCGAGACTCATGCTCAAGGTTTTTATGAACAGAAATTTCTTCGTCCCGATCAGAGTATTGGGCACTACTATTCGACTTTTCAAGGTCATTACGATGAAAATGGCGATCTCTTGTCGATTTTCGGGACGGTGCTGGACATCACCGAGCGGAAGCGGGCGGAGGAAGAAAACCTAGTCCTTAAGGAGCGTTTGCAGCATGCGGATAAGATGGAGGCCATAGGCACTCTTGCTGGCGGCATCGCCCATGACTTCAACAATCTCCTCATGGGGATTCAGGGATACGCTTCCCTGTCGTTAATGAATCTCGATCCCTCCCATTCCAATTATGAGCGGCTCAAGCGAATCGAGGACCAGGTGCAAAGCGGAGCGGATTTGACCAGGCAACTGTTGGGTTTCGCCCGGGGGGGAAGGTATGATGTGAAGCCCGCCGATATGAACGACATCCTTGAAAAAAGCTCCTCCATGTTCGGAAGAACCAAAAAGGAAATCTCCATCCATCGGAAATATGGGAAAGGCCTCTGGATCGTGGAGGTGGATCGGGGACAGATGGAGCAGGTGTTCATGAATCTGTATGTGAATGCCTGGCAGGCCATGCCGGGGGGCGGGGATATCTATTTGGAGACTGAGAAAATTGTTCTGGATGATGAGCAAGCCCTTTCCCATGCCGTCAAGCCGGGACAATATGTGAAGATATCCATGACCGATACTGGCACCGGGATGGATGCAAAGACGCGGGAGCGGATTTTTGATCCCTTTTTCACGACGAAGGAAATGGGAAGAGGGACCGGTCTGGGACTGGCGACAGTCTACGGGATCATCAAGGGTCATGGGGGCTCTATCAATGTGTACAGCGAATCTGGTCATGGGACGACATTTACCGTCTATTTACCAGCTTCGGAGAAGGAAATGATGAAGGAAAAGATGGCAACCGGGACGATCGCCAGGGGCACAGAGACGATCCTGCTGGTGGATGATGAAAAGATGATTCTCGAAGTAAGCAAGGAGCTACTGGAGGCCATGGGCTACCTGGTCTATGCTGTCGGGAGCGGCCAGAAGGCGATCGCCGTTTACATGGAAAAAAGAAACGAAATTGACCTGGTCATCCTCGACATGATCATGCCGGGGATATCGGGGGGAGAGACTTTCGATCGTCTTCAGGAGATCAATCCCGCGGTCAAAGTTCTTCTTTCCAGCGGTTACAGCATCACCGGTCAGGCTCAGGAGATCCTGGACCGGGGCTGCAACGGGTTCCTCCAGAAGCCATTTCATCCTGAAAAATTATCCGGCAAGATCAGGGAAATGCTGGCCTGAAACAACGCTTTCCATCGGTAATATTCACGTTAATTGGTATAATCAAGTTAAGGACTTGTAGATGCGACAACCCACCCCACTGTCAGTTTCTTTACCACAGCCTGAGCAGTTTGGGTTGAAAGCTGCTAAACAACTGTACCGGCCTCGTTTAACGCTTTCAATAACCTCTCAACAATTCTATGAATATCGATAGGGTGCAAAGAGAGGGTCATCCTGCGGACAAAGAATACCTTCGCAAATCACAAAATACGCATAAGCAGGAAGAGACATGTCTTTCTTTATAACTATTGCAGAGAAGATGCTTGCCATAGTAGACTGGCATGCTTTTCCGGAGCTTCCGGAAGAAATTCGTTTATCTATGAAAAGACCGATGGAGCGGAAGGCCATAACGATGACGGAAGGTTGACAAGATGCACGAACTCCCGGTCATGCAGAGTATTCTTGCGATTGTATTGAAGCACGCCGCCATGCACAACGTGAAAAAGGTACATGCCATTAACCTGCTAGTGGGAAAACTGAGTGATCTCGAAGCTGAATGGATGCAGCGCTACTTTGATTACCTGAGTGCCGGCACGGTGGTCGCAGGGGCCAAGCTCAATATCGAATGGGTACCGGCAGTGCTTTCCTGTGAGGTATGCCAAACCAGGGTTGAGATCAACAAGGTCAACCTGGATGGTATTACCTGCCCTGCCTGCGCAAAAAACAAATTTCAGCTCGTATCGGGCAAGGAATATCATATCAAGAACATGGAGGCTGAGTGATGAGTGAGATCAGGCTTATCGAAATCAAAGAGGAGATCCTTACGGATAATAAAAAAGCGGCCGACGACTTGAGAAAAAAACTGAAAGACCGTGGAATTTTTCTCCTCAACCTCATGTCTTCCCCGGGGGCAGGGAAAACGAGCCTCATCCTCAGAACCATCGGGCAACTGAAAACTAAATTCCGCATCGGCGTGCTGGAGGCGGACATCGACTCCACTGTGGATGCCGAAAAGATTGTAGCTGCCGGCATACCGGCCGTACAGATCAGGACGGGCGGATTCTGCCACCTCGACGCGGGCATGGTCATGAAGGGCCTGGACGCCCTTGATCTCTCGGTCCTTGACCTGGTCATCATCGAGAATGTGGGCAACCTCGTATGTCCGGCTGAGTTTGACACGGGGGCTGTCAAAAACGCCATGATCCTGAGTGTCCCCGAGGGGGACGACAAGCCCCTGAAATACCCGCTTATGTTCAATATCTGCGATGTGTTGCTGGTGAATAAGATTGATTATCTGGGTCTTTCGGACTTCAGCATGAAGGCCCTTCATGAACGGGTCCGCACCCTGAACCCCCGTATAACCATTATTGAAACTTCTTGTAAAACAGGAGCGGGAATTGATATGTGGTCAGCATGGCTGGCCGAAGAAATCAAAAAAATCGAAAACGAAGGGAACATCAATGATGAATGATGAAGCCTATAATAAATTAGCAAAAGTCCTCGATACCTTGCCCAACGGTTTTCCTGCCACGGAAAGCGGTGTGGAGATCAAGCTTTTGAAGAAGATATTTGCTCCGGAGCAGGCTGATCTCTTTTGTCAGTTGCGGCTGACGTTTGAGACCGCCGAGCAGATCGCAGCGCGTACGGGATTGCCATTGGAAGATCTGGAGAAAAAGCTGATCATGATGGCCGCCGGGGGGCAGATATTCATGACCAAGATGAATAAAATGCGTTATTTCAGAACGTTGCCCTGGCTTTTCGGAATCTATGAATTTCAGCTTAATTGCCTTGATAAAGAGTTTGCGTTATTGCACAAGGAGTATGAACCCTTTTACCACCGTCAATTCTTCTCACAAAAACCACAACTCATGCAAACTCTTGCTATTGAAGAGAGCATTCCCGTCCATCAGGAGGCGTTGCCCTACGAAAAGGTTTCGACGATCATTGAAAACAACGAGTCCTTTCTTCTGAATGAATGTATCTGCAAAAAAGAGCGGGGATTACTTGATCAACCCTGTGACAGACCTTTAGAGGTGTGTCTTTTCATGGCCCCTTTCCCCGGGGTTTTCGACAAGTCCCGAACCGGACGTGTTATTACCAAGGCGGAGGCTTATGAATTACTGAAAAAAACCGAAGAGCAGGGGCTTGTGCATCTGACGAGCAATGTACAGCTAGGACAGATTTATATCTGCAACTGCTGCAAATGTTGTTGCGGTGTTCTCAGGTCTATCAATGAATTCGGCATCCCGGCCCCACTGGTTATCAACTCCCACTATTACGCCGAGATCAATCCCGATGAGTGCACCGGTTGTGGAATCTGTACCGATGAACGTTGTCAGGTAAATGCCATCACCGAAGAGGAAGATGTCTACCGGATTGTTCAGGAAAGGTGCATCGGTTGCGGACTATGCATAGGCACCTGTCCGATGGAGGCGATCCGACTGATTCACAAAGACCAGGCAGGGATTGCGCCACCTCCTTTAACCGAGGATGCATGGTTTGTGGCGCGGGGGGCTGCACGGGGCATAGATTTCTCTAAATTCAGATAATTGTGCAGAGATTATTATAAATAATTTCGCAACACCTTGAACATGATTGCTGCATTCATAAGCCCGGCGAAAATCATTTTTTATCTGATCGTTCTAATCAACAGCTATGCTGCCGTCTATTATTCCAATTTTCTGTTTTTTTACGTTCGAGACCGTTTCGGGTTCAGCGGCTTGGAGAACCTGCTCCTTGCCGCGCTCAGCGGGCTTATTTACATTTTTGCTGCCTGGCAGGGTGGGGCATTTGCAGAACGTTTCGGCTACGTACGGGGGCTTTATACAGGCCTCATCGGCGTTGCCATATCGCTGGCGGCGGGACTTCTCTGGGATTCCGTCGCGGGGCAGGTCATTGTTTTTGCAGCCTGGACGGTTTCCATATGCTTTACCTGGCCGGCCCTGTCGGCCATTGTCAGTGAAAGTGGCGGTGCGCGCCTATCGGTCATGGTGGGGATATATAATATCACTTGGGCGGTGAGCGCCGCAGTGGCCTACTTTACGGCGGGGCTCCTTCTGGAGCGCCTCGGAATGGCAAGCCTTTTCTGGCTTCCCCTGTGTCTGGTGGCAATCCAAGTGGCGCTGGTCTTCCTCGCCGGGCGTTTGCAGCAAAAGGGGGAAAACGTTGCGCCGGTCGCAATAGAAGCGACGGATACCGGCAGACCGACCGATTCACGGCGGCTCCTGCACATGGCCTGGCTGGCAAATCCCCTCTCCTACGTTGCCATAAATACCGTACTGCCCTTGATTCCGTCTATTTCGGTGAGCCTTGGTTTGTCCACGGGGGCCGCCGGAATCCTCTGCTCCGTATGGATGTTTGCCAGACTCGCCGCCTTCGTTATCCTCTGGCGCTGGACGGGATGGCACTACCACATCGCGTGGCTTATCGGGGCATTCGCTGTCATGGCGGCCTGCTTTGCCGGGTTTGTCCATCCCTGGTCCATGCCCATGCTTTTGGCCGCACAAGTGGGTTTTGGCCTGTCGATAGGGCTCATCTACTACTCGTCCCTCTTCTATTCCATGAACGCCTCGGAGGAAAAGGGAACCCACGGCGGACTGCATGAGGCGATCATCGGCGCCGGGCTGTTTGTCGGACCAGCCTGCGGAGCCTTCTCCCTCTTTTTATTCCCTTCCCTTGCGGTCGCCACCTGGCCGGTGACGGGACTACTCATCGCCGGATTGGCGGGCCTTGTCTGGATGGGACGATCCTGGAAAAGGTAAATCAAATTCATAAATTCGAGACCTTTGGAAAACGCCTTTTTCTGTCATTCCGGACTTGATCCGGAATCCAGATCCTCTCGAAAAGACTAGGTTCCCGCTTTTGCGGGAATGACGATAGGGAGGTCGAAATGGTATTTTTCAATAAAGGTCTCATTTCGTATTATCCTCGCTGTCACCCGTCGTCCACAGGACGTCCCGCAGTCCCGAGGAGCGTTCGATTCGCCGGGAGACGGCCTTGAGAAAAACATCTTCCCGGCCCCAGATGGCTACGTCCTTGCGGGCTCTGGTGAGGGCCGTGTAGATCAATTCCCTGGTCAGGAGTGGGGCGTCCCGGTCGGGAAGGAGGCACAGTACCCGGTCGAACTCCGAGCCCTGGCTCTTATGGACGGTCATGGCGAAGACCGTTTCGTATGATCCCAGGCGGGAGGGCATGATTTTTCGGAATGACCCCTCCGGGGTGGGGAAAAAGACCCGGGGTTCGTCATGCTCCTCCGGATCGGGAAGGACGATGCCGATATCGCCGTTATAAAGCCGCGCCGTGTAATCGTTGCGGGTGATCAGGACCGGTCGTCCGAAGTACCACGGCGTATCCCGGCGGATGATCTTGCGGCGGTGCAGGATATATTCCACCAGGTCGTTGATGTGACCGATGCCGTAAGGACCTTCCCTAAGGACGCAGAGAATCCGCAAGAAATTGAAACGCCCGAAAACATCCTGGGGATCAGTGGTGGCCAGATACCCGGCAAATGCCTCCGTCATGGTTTTATCGAGGGTTTTATAGAGGGCCTCGGGGGTGGGCAGGATTTGCCAGCGGGCGTCTCCGGTTACCGCAGTTTTCAGGATGTTTAACGCCCCCGGGCCATCGCCGTCATTTACGGCGCGACTGGCGGCGGCAATCCCGCTCCCGGCGTGGAAGCGGTAGTTCCTGAGCAGTTCCGCATGGCAGTCGGCAGCCGGCGGGACGAAACGGCCCGACCCCTGAACAGGGATGGATTCACCCGTCATGCGCCGGCAGATGTCGGCAAAGGCAGGCGAATAGGCCGGTCGGTGTCCCCTATGGCAGATATCCCCGAAGACGGCCCCGGCCTCGACGGAGGCCAATTGGTCCTTGTCCCCTAACAGAATCAGCCGGGCGGAATCAGGAATTGCCTGGACGAGCCTGGAGAGGAGGGCCAGATCGATCATGGAGCCCTCATCGACGACGACCACATCTACGGGCAGGTAATTATCCTCATGATACCGGGGATGTCGGGCATGGGGGACGCTGCCCAGAAGGCGATGTATCGTGGAAGCCTCTACGGGAAGAGCGGCTTTGACTGCTTCCGGGGAGGGTAGGGTGGATTTAGCTTCCTGAATGGCCTCCTGCATCCGGGCCGCCGCCTTGCCCGTCGGGGCCGTCAGGGCTATTCGTAGCGGCTTTCCTCCGTTCTGTTCGCTGAGAAGGGCCAGAATCTTGGCGACGGTGAAGGTCTTCCCCGTCCCCGGTCCACCGGAAATCACGGAGAAAGATTTGGCGAAGGCGGTAAAGGCGGCCACTTTCTGCCAGTCTATCTGTATAGCGCCTCCTTGCCGCCCGTCCATTTCGCCATTGGAAACAGGAGGAGGGAAAAGGCGGTCAATACTTTCCCTGAGGCGGTATTCATCGAATGCCGGCAGATCTGCCTGCATCTTTTGCTTCAGGATCGTCGCCAGTTTGTTTTCGTATTCCCAGTAGCGGTAGAGGTAGAGTCGCGTGCCCACGAGGATCAGGGGTTTCCATTCTCCGGGCAGGCCTGCCACGGGGCTTTCCGAGAGGGTTTGGCACCAGTGATCCAGTTCGGGACAGCGGACAGGATCGTCGGTTCCGGGAAGGAGCACCTTTCCCGCCGGGATGGAAAGATCCAGGCAGATATGGCCCTCGCCGCGCCAGCGGCTGACCAGGGCCGCCGCCAGGGCAACGTCGGGAGCGTCGCCGCCGGTGAGCCCCTGGATGAACCGGGCAAAGTGGATATCCAGGGCCGACAGATACTGATGCCGGTATAGTTGATCAAGATGCTGATTCATTTCAAGATCCTACTACGTTTTGATCAGACCCCGGGCCAGGGTTGCTATTGTTTCCGGTGTCGGTCGATCCCGGTAGATACCGAAGTCGCCTCCCCGCGTCGGATCGACGCCGCGGAGAAAAAGATAAAAAACACCGCCGAAGTGCCGCTCGTAATCGTAAGCGGCGCCCATTCGTGACTTCAGATATTGATCCAGGGCCAGGACGTAAAGATGGTATTGAAGGAGGTAGTAATCTTCCTCCATGACCTGGATCAGGGCGTCTTGGCCATAATATTCGATATTTGTTCCCAGGAGGTTCGATTTCCAATCAATGAGATAGAACCGCTCGGCGAATCTGAAGACCAGATCCATGTAGCCGTTCATGAAGCCCTGGGCGGGCATGAAGTTCAGCCGTCCCATCTGGTGGGGATAATTATCCGGAATTCCTTTCCCGGCAAAGAGCCTGCCCAGTTTTTCCGGAGTGACCGGTTGCAGGGGAAAATAGAATCCCAGCTCCCGGAGGCAGGAGGCGGGGGAAACGCCGGAAAGCTGCAATCCGGGGACGGATGGGTCAAGGGGTGCCGTAATGACTTTGCGGATCATCTTACAGAGTGTAACCTGCCAGTGCGGCCCATAACCGTGGTCGCCGAGTTTTTTGCAGACAACTGCTTCAATGGCGCTATCGTCAGTAAAATCGAGAGCTTCGAATATGTCATGAATGAATATGCCTGCCCGCGTCCCGGCGGGAAAAGAAAAGATGCTTGTGGGATCGGGTGTGTCCGTCAATCCCGGCAGAGACATGAAGCCGGGGGATGGAGCGGGGGGAGCGAAGATTCCCGTGGGGGATGATTCTGAAGGCGGCGGGGCCTGATCCCGGTCGGCGTTGTCAAGATCCTCTTCCTTTTCCTTGTGGGCGACGAAATAGGAAAAGCTGTCGATGCGGTCCGCCCGGGGAATCTGTCCGGTAAATGTCCGGCCGGC
>Ga0172379_10006989_pt1 | contig 14850 bp, 13 predicted proteins | sample GrowelOW334metaG_FD_119756 | JGI IMG/M metagenome (GOLD analysis project Ga0172379, IMG submission 119756) | Groundwater microbial communities from an aquifer near a municipal landfill in Southern Ontario, Canada - Groundwater well OW334 metaG | ecosystem: Environmental > Aquatic > Deep...
GAACCTGAATTTTTTAAGAGGAGAATAAAAAATAAAATGAAAAGAAAGAGAGATAAAGAGATATGAAAAAATTCAAATTCCTCGAACACACTGCAGACATAAAATTTCAAGCATTTGGAAAAAATGTGGAGGAAGTTTTTGAGAATTCATCATTAGCATTAAAAGAAACAATCTGCGGAAAATTGAAAATTAAAAAAGAAAAAGAAAAAGTAATAAAAGCAGAAGGAAAAGATTTTGAATCGTTGCTTTACAATTTTTTGGAGGAAATTATTTATCTTCTTGACGCAAAAGGATTTTTAATTAGCAAAGTTAAAGAAATAGAAATTAAAAATTTCAAACTGAAAGCAATAATTGTTGGAGATAAATCTTCAAATTACAAATTCACTAACAATGTCAAGGCAGTTACCTATAATGAGATGTTTGTGAAAAAGAAAGGCAAGAAATGGATTTCTCAAGTTGTTATTGATGTATAGGCAGATTTTTAAATGGCTTTTTGTCTTACTGTTTAATGACAACAAATATAGAAAAGATGTTAATGAAAGATGAATTATTTAGAGAACACTTTGTAAAAATTCATCCTCCCAAATATGAATATTCTGGAAAGATAAATCCTGTTTTTTTAGGAAGAAATTCTTCATTGGATTATGCATTTAACTGGATGAAAGATTATATAGGATTTCCATTGATTGAAGATAATTTTGTTTTTACCCCTAGTGAAGGTTATAAGAGAAAAGAATGGAGAAAAGAATTAATTAGAATATATGGGGAAGAAACTGAAGAATTTTTTAAAAATAACAAACTTAGAAAGAATATTAGTATGGGAGGAGTGTGGGCTGCAAGTTCAATAATTGATTCTGAACTTGGAGAAAATTATCCTTCTCTAGGAAAAGAAGCAAGAGCATTAATAAAAATTGCAGAAGAACAAAGCGAGAATTATCTTCAAATGGAAAAAGGTAAAAAGATTTCTTTTGTTAGAATGATTGAAGACGAAGTTTATGAATTTTTGAAATCCCTTTCCATAAAAGAATAATTATTAAACTTCTGAGAATTTGAATTAATATGGAAATAAAAAAAATTTCTAAAAATATTTACGAGATTCCAAAAGAAGGAAAAATGAATGTTCCAGCAAGAATTTTTGCAAGTGAAACAATTCTTGAAAATATGAAAAAAGACAAGAGTTTGGAGCAAATAAAAAATGTTGCAAATTTGCCTGGAATTTTAAAATATGCAATTGCTCTTGCAGATAGCCATCAGGGTTATGGATTCCCAATTGGAGGAGTTGCAGCATTTGATTTAGATAGAGGAATAATTTCTCCTGGAGGAGTGGGGTATGATATTAATTGCCTAGGAGAAAATTCAAAAATTCTAACTGAATTTGGGTATAATAAAAAAATTAAAGAATTTAAAGGAGATTACACAAATCAGCAATTAAGCATTTTTGACAGAGAAAAAATTAAATTAGATTATGCAAATGTTTCTTTATTCTTAAAAAAGAATTCTGAAAAAATAATAAAGATTAAAACAAAATCCCAGAAAGAAATATTAGCAACAGAAGAGCATCCATTTTTAACAAGAAATGGAATGAAAGATATAAAATCAGTTAATGTTGGAGATGAAATTTTGACTTATCCTTTTTCTGGAGTAGAATATGAAAAACCCGATAAAATTTTATTGATTGATGAAAAAAATATTGATAATCTAGATAGAAGTTTTACCTCAAAATTGCAGATAAAAAAGAAGTTGAAACAATTAGGGTTATTGCCTTTATACACCGATAATCCCAAAATTCCTTATCTAATTAGAATAAGTGGATTTGTTTTTGGAGATGGGCATCTAGATAAAGAAGCAGGACAAGTCCAATTTTATGGCAAAGAAGAAGATTTGAAAACAATTAAAGAAGATTTGAAAACAATTGGTTTTTCTTCAAACCTAGACTCTAGAAAAAGATATCATAAAATAAAGACACAATACAAAGAATATGAATTTGAAAGAATAGAATTTTGTTTGTATAATCATTCTGTTTCACTTTCTATCCTTTTAAATATGATAGGAACTCCTTCAGGAAATAAAGCAGAACAAGATTATGATATTCCCGAATGGATAAGAAAGAATGTAAAATGGTATAAAAGATTATTTTTAGCAAGTTTATTTGGAGCAGAATTAAGTTCTCCAGGATTAGTTACAAATTTGTCTTTTAATCTTAATGCTCCTATTTTTTCATGCAATAAAAGAGACTCATTGCATGGAATTAATTTTGTAAATCAGATTTCTTCAATATTAGAAGAATTTGACATAAAAAGTGTTTTAATCAAAAGTAGAGTAGATGAATTAAACGGAACAAAGGCAACAAGAATAAGACTTATGATATATCCAACTTCAAAAAATCTCATAAAGCTATTCTCAATAATAAATTATGATTATAATATTAAAAAAAGAAAGCTAGCAAATGCAGCGATATGCTGGCTTAAACAAAAAGAAGATATTTTAAGATTTAGAGATGAAACAAAATCACAAGCAAGAAAAATGAAAGAAGAAGGATTTACGAAGAGAGAGATTATTTCTCAACTTTCTTCTAAATATGCAAATAAACATTTTCTTAATAAGTCTATTTATTATTCTGATTATGGAAGAACAGGAAGCAGAATTGCTTATTGCTTTATATCTTTTACAGAATTTGTAGAAAAATATTGTTACGGAGAAGAGGGTTTTGTTTGGGAAACTATAGAAAGTAAGGAAGAATTAGATTATAACAAAGAAGTTTATGATTTTACAATTAATAATGAAAATCATAATTTTATTGCTGAAGGGTTTGTTGTTTCCAATTGCTCAGTAAGATTATTAAAAACAAATCTGAAAAAAGAAGATATTCTAAAAAAACAAAAAGAGATAACTGAAATGCTTTATAATAAAATTCCCTCAGGAGTTGGAAGAGGAAGCAAATTTAATATTTCAAAATCCGAATTAAATAAATTGCTTGAAGGCGGAGCAAAATATATTGTTGAAAAAGGATTTGGAGTTAAAGAAGATTATTTGCATACTGAAGAAGAGGGGCAAATGAAAGAAGCAGACGCAAGCAAAGTTTCTGAAAGAGCAATAAAAAGGGGAATTGGGCAAGTTGGAACTCTTGGAGCAGGAAATCATTTTTTAGAGGTTCAATATGTCGATGAGATTTTTAATGAAAAGATTGCAAAAGAATTTGGAATAGAAAAAGGGCAAGTTACGATTATGGTTCATTGCGGAAGCAGAGGATTGGGGCATCAAGTTGCAAGTGATTACATAAAATTAATGGAAGAAGAATTTTTTCTTTTAAAAAATTCTCATGCGTCTAATTTGAAAAAATCAAATTATTCGGAAGAAAAATATGAATTCAAAGATTTGCCAGATAGGGAATTAATTAATGCCCCGATAAAAAGCAAACTCGGAAAAGATTATTACTCTGCAATGTGCTGTGCTGCAAATTTTGCTTTTGCAAATAAGCAATTAATTACACATTGGATAAGAGAAGAAATGATAAAAATTTTCCCTAAAATAAAAATAGATGTTGTTTATGATGTCTGCCATAATATCGCAAAGTTCGAAGAGCATATTGTTGATGGAAAAAAGAAAATTGTCTGCGTTCATAGAAAAGGAGCAACAAGATGTTTTGGAGAAGGACGAAAAGAAATTCCAGTAGATTATAGAAAAATTGGACAACCCGTAATTATTCCTGGAAGCATGGGAACATCGTCTTATTTATTAATTGGAACAAAAAAAGCAGAAGAACTAACTTTTGGCAGCACTGTTCATGGAGCGGGAAGAGTTTCATCAAGAAGTTCTATTCTGAAAAAATTGAGTGGAGAAGAAGTGAAGAAAAAAATGAACAAACAGGGAATTGAAGTCAAAGCAGGAAGTTGGAACTCCTTAGCAGAAGAAGCACCAGAAGCTTACAAAGATATCGACGATGTTGTTAATTCTGTAGATGATTTAGGGATAAGCAAAAAAATAGCTAGAATGAAGCCATTAGTTGTTGTGAAGGGATAAAAATGAATAAAAAAATACTTGCTTTTATTTTTGACTTCCTAAAAAATACTTAAAACATATTTTATAAATTTTTCATAAATCTTAAATATAATTTAGAGAAGAAATCCAAATCATTTAAGTCTATTGACTCATTAGCCTTGTGACAGGTAAAATAATCTCCAGGGCCTAAAATAACTGCTTGACCTAGTTCTCCAAATATTTGTGCTTCTGTCCAACCCATAGAATTTTTTAGGGAAGGGAGTAAAGTAGATTCTATTTGTTGCAATTCCCTTACTATTCCCGAAGTGGTTGGAACTTCGTAAGGAGGATTCCAAAACTGATTATTTGCTACAATTTTTTTGTTTACGGATTGAACACTCAATAAAATTTCATTGTATTCTTTTCTAATATCTTCCCCAGGAATCAATTTCCGTTCTACTTTTAGGTTTTCACCTATTTTGGTACCTTTAATGAAGGGGTTTCCTAATTCGTGTTTTTTTGAAGATAAAAAAGAATTAATTTTTTCTATTTCTTCTATCACTTCTTCTGTTTGTTCTAAATTAAGTCCTGATATTTCTAAATCAAAATATCCTCTTTGAGCATAAACAATTTCTTTTCCAAAGGGTTCTGGAATTATTACCCTCCCTTTTTTTATGTATTTTAATTTTTTAACTAAAGAGTTAGCTCCTTGAGAATTATTTTCTTCTGCACCATCAAAGATCAAATAAATATCATTTTTTGGTTGAGTATCCAAAAGATGTGCTGCTTCAATCATACATGCAAGTCCTCCCTTCATATCGCTCGCCCCCAAACCATATAATCTTCCTTCTTTCTCCAAGGGGGAAAGGGGATTTGTATCCCATCCTTCGGTTATATCTACTGTATCGGTATGTCCTGCAAAAATTACAGGAAGATTATTATTTTTCCCTTTTATCTTTATTATTAAATTTTCTGAGTCAATTCCTTCATAACTAAATGGAAATAAAGACTTGTTGGAATTAGGAAATTGACTAGAAATATATCTAATTATATCCTTGTTTGTCTTATTAACTTGACTATCAATATTAATCAGATTTTCTAAAATCTTTCTTGTTTCCATAGAAAATTATAAGGGATTTCCTTTTTAAAATTATATTCTAATAAGAAAGTATAAAAATAGAAATTGGATAATTAAAGTATGGAAATAAAATTGGTTGGAGAAAAAATCTTTCTAAGACCAATGGATGAAAAAGACACTGAATTGTTACATGAATTTACAAAGCAACCAGAGTTGAATAAATATTCTGGACCTTATAACGCAGCAATTTCCTTAGAAAAGGCATTAGAGTATATTCAAAAATGTAAGATGAATATAGAAAATCAACAAGCTTATTGTTTTGGAATTTATTTAAAAGATACTCAAAAATTAATTGGGAGCATTGGATTTATAGACCTTGATAAAAAAAACTCAAAAGGAGAAATTGGTTTTTGGATGGGTAAAGAGTATTGGAATGGGGGATATATGACCGAAGCAGTAAAATTAATGACTAATTTCTGTTTAAAAACATTAAAATTTCACAGAGTTTATGCTTTCTTCCATGAATTAAATATTGGAGTTAAAAGGGTTTTAGAAAAAAATGGATATCTTTTTGAAGGAGAGTTAAAAGAAGCTCTTAAAGGAGATGAAGATAAATATTATAACGACATAATCTTTGGAATTGTAAACAATTAATTAGACTCTTATTTTATATTTTCCAAAAATTCTTCAACCTTCCCTTTTATAATCAATGGATTTTCTGATAATTCCCACATTGCTTCTAAAATCCCTTCATGATAATCTTCACATCGTATATAAGGAGCATATAAATCTCCCGTATTTGCAAAGGTTTCTCCCCTACAAAATCCCCCACAAAAATATTTTACTTCACAATTTTTGCATTTTTCATTCAAATTGTCCACATTCAAACATTTTAATGTTTCAATAATTGAATTTCCCCCAATAATCTGAGAAAATGGTTTTTTTCTTATATTCCCCAAGTTAAACTGATTAAACCTCATATTTGGACAAGGATATACTTCTCCAATATTGGAAATAAAATAAGTTCCTCTTGTTCCGGTTCCACAATAATTACTTTTTACATTAACTGCTAATGCAGTCATAAAATTGAGAAGAGAAACTTTGTTAAATCTAGAAATTGAAGAGGGAGATTCTTTAATTATTTTAAATATTTCTTGATAAAGTTCTTTTTCAGGAACAGAGTCTAAATGATTCTCCTTTGCTCTCCCCATTAAAACAACAGGAACGGGATTTATTCCTTGTAGATTTATATCCTTAGTATCTTCAATAAGACTTCCCAATTCTTTATAATTCCCTTGGTGACAAAGCATATTAATTGCAACTGGGACTCCTCTTTTACTCAGCTCTTTTATTTTTTCTAAGGTGGGATAATATGTCCCCTTTCCTCTAATTTCCTCATGACTTTCTTGTGTTCCGTCTAAAGAAACACAAATTTGAACATCTTCAGAATTAGAGAAATAATTCATTTGATCATTTTCTATTAATAATCCATTAGAGTTAATCATGGTTGTAAATTTTCTCTTTCTAATAGAATCAACAATTGAAAGAAGATCTTTTCTCTGAAATGGTTCTCCTCCAGTTAAAACAATTCTCTTGCCTCGTATATCTTCTTTATTTATTTCATAAAGATCATCTAAGGTATCTTCAATCTCTCTTAAAGTTAAGTTATCTCTATTAGATACTCCGGCACTAATATAACAGTGCTTACATCTTAAGTTACAACCAAGAGTTAATTCAAACTCTGCAACATCATATACTTTTCCTATTCTCTTTTGAGGAGAATATCTTTCTAATGCTCCTTGAATTTGTTTGTCTTTTGAAACAATTCCACATTGAATTAATTCTTCAACAAAAGTTTTAGTAGAAAAATCCATAGAATTAATTATTCTCTCTTCGCTTATCCCTTCTTCTAATTTACTCATAAGATCATCTGTTTCTCCAGAAGCAACAAACCAATAGGGGATGTCTTTGAAAATATACATTATATTTCCATTCCTATAATGTCTAGACATATCTACAGCTAATTTAAGTTCCATTTTAGAATTCTATCTTATTGACCGTGATATCTCATCGCAGTATAAGATTCAACTGCTAATACAACAGACACATTAGCTGGTTTAAAAATTACTTTTACATTGGAGGATGCAGATAATGCAGTTCCTTCAAGGTTTCCTTTAAGTGCTCTTCTACTTATATCTACTTTTTCACATTCAGATTTATAGCTTACATCCATGAAAAATCTATGATGTTTTTCTATTTAAATTTAATGTTTTTAGTTAAATTTATTTATAATGTTCTCCCTCAAAAGTAACAAAGACATAATCTTTAAATATTAGTGAATCATAAGTATATTATGGTAAAAACCCTATTAAATCAGTTTGGGAAAAGAGTAAGAAATACCCTCTGTTTACTTGGCACTGTTGTCTCTTTAGCAGGTTGCCCAAATCCTTTTATTCAAGGAGAACCTTCTTCTATTAACTATGCTCCAAAAGTAATTGTTAGTTCTTCCAAACCTTCGGGGAATATCGGACTTTCAATTAAGGAAGGAGAGAGCGTTTCTTTGAAATTAAATTGGGAAGATGATAATGGAATTGGAGATATTGTAGATTATCAAGCGGGAATAGATACAAATGAAGATGAGAAAATAGATGAAGGATTAGTACAACAACCTTCTCCGATAGCAAATTATTCTTGGACTTCAACTAAAGCTGGACCATATAAGTTTATTGCACAATGTACAGATGCTGAAGGGTTAATAGGCACAGCGAAGTTAGAAATTCTTGTTGTTGAACCAGAACCTATTGAGCCTGAACCTATTAAACCTGAACCAATTGAACCAGAGCCAGTAGAACCTGTGCCAGAACCTATTTGCCCAGTAGTTGATTTTGGAGAATTAAATACTGAATTAATTGATGGGAGAACTTCAATAATTGAACTGCCTTTTCCTACTGATGCAGATACAATTGGGGAAATTCCTTACATTAATGTCGAAGTATTAGGTGGAAATATAATCCCAACATTAAATGGAAGACAATTAACTCTTAGTGCAAATCCTGTAAGTGAAGATACTCCTTATCAAATAAGATTAACTTTTGGAAGTAACGAAGGAGGAATAAATACTGCAACACTTGAAGGAGTTGTAAAAAATCTTTGTGATATTTCTGGAAGATTGCAAGATAATGAAACTGATACAGACAGAGCGGGATTTATTGTTGTAAGAAATAAAATAGATAATTCTATAATTGAAACTTATAATGTGAATGGTGCGTTTTCTTTTACCTTGCCTAAAAAAGTTTCAGAACTTCCAGATGGAATTGTTTTAGAAGCGAGATTGGGAACAGAAGAAAATCCAACAAGTTACAAAAGAAGAATAGAACTTCCCGCAGGAAATCATAATCCTATTACAGACCCAAGAGGAAATCCTGCAATTAGAGTTGTCCCCTATGACAATCCTGATGATCCTTATGACGACGGATTATTAGATACTGAAGAAAAAAGAAATAATTTTATTGAACATATGGGGAGAGTAAATTTTTGGGGAGTTGAAGATAGAATAGATAATACTTATTTTAATGATGATGATGGAGATGGGATAGCAGAGACAGGAGAAGTAGAACAAATAAATGGAAATTCAAATAATGGAAATAAAAAATGGAATCTTGGAGAACTCCTTGATACTCTTGCTCACCCAATTCTTAGAGGAATGAAAATTTCTAAAGGTATTCCAAATTATGAACAAATTAAATCTGCAATCCAAGAAGAAAGCGATATTCTAATAGTAGAAGAAGATAATCCTACTCGAGAAAGAGGATGGATTACGATATTCCCTTCCCCTAAAGGAGAAGGACCTTATGCAAAATTATATGATCAGACTGGAAGTGATGGATATCTTGAATTTGCAGAAGTTTATTTAAACACCACAGATAAAAGAGTAGTAATTCACGAAGCAGCTTATCATGGGGAAATGGCTTGTGCAGGACATTCAAATTCACCAAAAGTTCCTGCTTTATTTGATTCAATTGGGGAATACACTTCTACTCCAACAAGTCCAAATAAACTTATGTCTATAGATAAAAAAGCAAATCACATAGTTGATGAACCTACTAATCTCGGTATGGAAAAACTCGATGATATTTTATAAAAAGATTGGATGAATTAAAAAAGAAATTAATTTCAAAGGAAGTAGAATACTTAATCCAGGACCATTTAAGATAATAGAATATAACTAAAACCTTTTTTTATTTTAAATATTCAACACATTTTTTCATTAAAACATCAAAATCTTTTTCTTTTTTCCATTCGTTATAGATAAATTTTCTAAGTTCTTTGTGAGAATCATAACCTTGATCTTCAACAAACCATAGATCCCCAAAATCGGTATTTAATAGAATTGTTAAAGATTCATTTAAATCTGAAGTTCTTTCTGTTCCAATTTGATTTTCTATTTCTACCCAATAAGAATTATGGAATTGTAAATGAATTAGTTCATGCCCAATTGTGCGTAAACATTGTAACAAAGGTCTTCGTAAAGAAATCATAAGAGACGATTCTTTTGGATTATAAGAACATCTCCCAACAGATGTAGTATAAACTACAAAATTCTTTGAACAAATTGGCTTTTGAGTAAGTTTCTCAAGACGATTGAAATATTCTGAATTTATTCTCGCCCATGCTTTTTCAACACCTTCTGTGAATATGTTAATAATTCCTGAAGAATATAAGGGATTAAGATATTCTTTAATCTCTTCTTTACACCCTTCAAATTTTCTGTCTCCTAACCAATTTTTGTATACTCGGTTTAGTTGCATTTTTTCTTCATTTTCTAAGAAAGGACTTTCCAGATTACACAATTCCCAAACATTACGAATGTCTCTTTCTTTGTCTATCTGAAATGTTAAAGTTGACATTTATTTCTCTCTCTTTTGGAATAATACTAATATTAAACCATGTTGATGGGGACCGAGATTATCATGATCTTCTATTTCAGTGAAATCTTCAACTTCTTTTATTAATATCCAATTTTTGTAAATTTCTTTTATTTCTTCAAGAGGAGGATAGAATTTTTTAGGATTACCTTCTGCTAGTTTATCTTTATTAGACATGCATATTAAAAAGTTATAACCCAAATTGGAAGTTGCATTTTTTGCTCTTTCAATTATTTGTAATGCTTCTTCTTTTTCAAAAAAATGCAAAATTAGAGAAGCAATGACCAGATCATTTTCTTTTCCAAATCCCTCTTTTCTTATATCTCCTCTTATAAAATTAAAATTCCCAGAATTATCTAAAGATTCTTTAATGTCTATTCCAACTATTTTTACATTTTCCCCTTTAAAAAATTTAGACATGAATCCTTTTCCACAACCCAAATCAAGTATTTTTATTAAATTTTTATTAGATAATTCTTTTAAAAAATTCCATTTCGCTTCTTTCAAATTTATCATTTTTGGCTTCCTAAAAAATGCTTAAAACACATTGGGTCTTTTGCCATAAAATTTCCAGTCACCGCATAAGCCACAGCCCTACATCCTCGGCAGTGAGAAACCTTATCACAAGAAGCATTTATTTTCATTTTATTCAAATTTCTTAATTCTTGCATAACTTCATTGTCAAGAATGAGATTGGCAATCCCTTCTTTTATATTCCCCATTGGAATAGGCAATCTTCTGCAAGGGTAAACTGTCCCATTAGATAAAACCGAAAGTGCCCTATATCCTGCAGAACATCCAGTTAGATATTTATTTTCGTTTATTGCTACTTCTTTAGCTGAACTGCTTGGTTCAACTATTTGCCAAAGAACATCTGAAGTTAACACAGTTATTTGATCAGAATATTTTTCTATTAATTTTCCTGTATTTTTAAATGCAAAAAAAGCTCCCTCTGCATCAACGTACTCTGGATCATTTGCTCCAAGTTTTTTGTCTGGTACATAAGTTTTAAATCCCACTTTTTTAGCTCCTGTTTTTATCGCAGATTGAATTACATTTTCAAATTCTTCCTTATTTGATTGCATTAAAGTCATTGAAACAGTTACATCAATTCCCAATGTAGATGCATTAACTATTCCTTCCAAAGCTTTGTCATATGCAAAAGGTCTTGCTCTGATACGATTGTGGGTTTCCTTTTTTCCATCGATTGAAATTTGTAATCTTCTAACTCCAGCATCATAGACTTCCTTAGCTTTTTTTGGAGTTAATAATGTCCCATTAGTTAATAATGCAGTAATAATCTTGTTTTCATAAGCATAATTTAAGATTTCTAATAAATCCGTTCTCTTTAGAGGTTCCCCTCCCGAAATGCTAATTCTTGGTATCATGTCCCATCTTTCAGATGTATCCTTTAAATCTTTTAACATAATTTTTACCTCCTCTAAATTCATTTGGTCTCTGTCGAAATTATGAGAAGAGTGATAACAATGAAGACACCCTAAATTACATAAGTTTGTTGAATCCCATTGTAAATATAATTGTCTTTTTGCCATTTCTTAAGAAGAATTACCTAATTTAGTGTTTATAAGTCCTGTCAAAGGGGTTATAATCAACGCCTAAAATACTCTCGGCACAGGCTTTACAGTCTGCACAACTAGAAGGACCACATGCATCACAAGGGTCACATCCAAATTTTACCTGATATTTTCTGCCATCTTCTGTGTTGCTCAAATCCATACTAGCTAAGAAAAGCTTTTCTTTTGCAGTAAGTTCTAATGGTCTTTCCATGAAAAAATAGAAGTTACTCTGATATTTAAACTTAAGGTTTCATAAGAAAATTGACTTATAATCTCATAATACGAAAGTAAGTTTTTTTAGAATATTGGGAATATGAAAAACTTGGGGAAATTAAATAAAAAAATTTTAAATTTTAAAAAATAAGAGTTTTTGATGTTGTAAAACTATCTAAGAGTTATTTATAAGGAAAGAAGTAGATATAATAAGATCTAACTTTTGTTCTTGATTTAGTGAGAAATATGAATAAAATGAAAATATTATTATCTGTTGATGCTCATGGAGAAATCCTAAAAGTTAATGAAAAAGTAGATTTAATCTTAATTGCAGGTGATTTTGCAAAAGGAGACAAATTAAGAAAAATGATTTTTGAAGGAGGTTCTCAAGAAGAAGCAAAAGAGGAAATAATAGATTCTTCAAAAAAATTTTTAAATGAACTTATTAAATTAAAATGTCCCATTGTAGCAAGTTTAGGAAATGCAGAAGAATTTGCAAGAAATGAGATTATTAATTTGATGAAAGAAAAAGGAATAATCTATTGCAATAGAAAATGCATTAATCTAAAGGGATTAGATATTGTTTGTTTGGATTTTTTTGTTGAAAAATGGTGGGCAGAAAAATACAAACCCGATAATAAAGGCACCCAAGAAAGAGCAAATGATGATGAAAAAAATTTAAAAAATTGTTTTAAGAAAATTAAAAAAGCAGATATTATTTTGTCCCATCTTCCTCCTTGGGAAATATTAGATATTAATCCTGCTCCCCCAGAATTTATTAAATCTTATATTGGACATATGGGCTCAAAAATTTTAAAGCAAGCTATAATCAAGATTAAACCAAGATTAGTTGTTTGTGGACATATTCACATTCCAGGGGAAGTTGATTTTGAAGGCACAAGAATAATTAATCCTGGAAAAGCAACAATAATTGAATTTTAATAAAAATAAAGAATAGACTAATAATCTCTTGACATTTCTGATATCCTTGATTTAAAATGGAGATTCAATTTATTCTTGGAATGGAGAAGAACATTCTGAAAGTAATGTTTTAGCTTTTGTTAAAAAAGAAAAATAACCTTGAACGAAGAACATGCGGATTTTGAATGGCTAAATTTAGAGGGTTTTTATAAAAAAGATGAAATGGGATTTAGATAAAGAAGAGTTAAGGAAGGGATTACAAAAAAGTAATAAAAAGAGATACTTTGAAAAAACCTTCTCTTAAAAGAGAGGAGATTTCTTTTTAGTTAAATTTTATATCTAAAAAAATAAGAATATTTATAAAAGATATTTCATTAAAGCTGGAATGAAAAAAGAGTGTATTGAAAAATTTATATTTTTATTAGTTCTATCTATTTTTTTATTATCTAATATTTCTGCAGTGACTGAAGGAACTTGTGATATTGTTCTAAGAACACAATGCACAGGAACTACTGATAATATTGTGATGGGACTTTCTGGATTAACAAATGCTCACGGAGAAATAGGAAGTACAGGAACATCTAATTATGTTTTATGTTGTGGATTTGGGAATGGGCAGACTTCCTGTGGTGCAACTGCATCAAATAAAATTATTGGATTATCTTCGACGGCAAATGCTCATGGGGAAATTCCTAATTTAGCTTATACGAATAAAGTTTGTTATGAAGATTTAGAATGTATAAAAACAATGAATTCTTGTGGAACTTTAGATGCATTAAACTATCCCGCAGAAGTTCTTTCGTTAAGTGCTGATACAAATGCACATATTGGAAAATTTAATGATTACCCTACAAAAATATGTTGTGGGGGTGATTCAATTAGTCAACTTCAATGTTCTATATCCTCTGCAGAATGGGAAACAGAGAGAGCAATAATAGGAGCAAGCGTAAATTTAATTGTTCATGGAAGCGGGTTAGAATGTTCTGGAGAAACTGTTTCTTTTGTTGTAAAGAAAAATAATTTTGATCTTGGAACCGGGTTAGCCGATTCTGAAGCAGAAGATCAGCCAGTGAGCGTCTCATTTTCTGGTGCAACAGCGACAGGAACTTGGAAAACAACTAATACCAAAGTAGATGATACTTATTATTTTAAAACAAATACTTCCAAATCAAATATTGAGACAAGTGCAAATAATTTATTGATTGTAAATTCTGAACTTTGTGTCACAGTAGGCGGTTCTTGTAATGGTTATACCGCTCAAGAAAACTGTGTAAACGATGCTTCTCTTTGTGAAGTTGCGATCTCTGATGTAGAAAGCACTCAAGGAGAAGGAACTTGCAGTGAAGAAGGGAAATCTTGTGCTTGTGCTTGGGATGATACAAAACCTGCTGGAGAAAAATGTGTTGCTGTTTTAACAACTATTCCCATAGAATTAGGTCCTTGTGGAGATGGAGTAGTTGAGTCACCAAATAATAACGGAAGAGATGAAAAATGTGACCCCGGTACTGTTTCTGCAACCCCCCCTATACCCCCTTCTTTCCTTTCTAATTCAGATACTTGTGAAGAATTAACTACTAATTTGCAGATGAATAGTTATACTGGAGGAATTTTATCTTGTACATCTGAGTGTGGTTTTGAAAAAAGCGAATGTACTTTTTTAATAGCTCCAACTTGTGGAGATGGCTCTATTAATCAATTATCTGAAGATTGCGATGGTTCGGATTTGGGAGGACAAACTTGTGAAACTCAAGGGCTTTCAGGAGAAGGATTAAGTTGTAATACTAATGTAGTTGGAGTAGAACCATGCACTTTTAATAAAGATAGATGTGAAACAGAAACATTAACTCATACCGAATGTAATAATGAAATGTGTGTAGAAGTTGTTGGAGCAGGAGTTAATGAATGTCTTCCTATTGGAGGAAATTGTTCAATTCCTCCAGTAAATCATGCAGAATGTGTTAGTGAAACTTGTATGATGGTAAGTGGAAGTGGAACAAATGAATGTGATGCAAATAGTGATTGCGAAAAAGATAGTGATGGAGATGGATTAAGTGATACTGAAGAAACAACTCTTGGAGCAGATGGATACATAACAAATCCTAATGATCCTGATACTGATAATGATGGTTTTAGCGACGGAGAAGAATATGCTGCAGGA
>Ga0172379_10006990_pt1 | contig 14849 bp, 14 predicted proteins | sample GrowelOW334metaG_FD_119756 | JGI IMG/M metagenome (GOLD analysis project Ga0172379, IMG submission 119756) | Groundwater microbial communities from an aquifer near a municipal landfill in Southern Ontario, Canada - Groundwater well OW334 metaG | ecosystem: Environmental > Aquatic > Deep...
AAAATACCCAAGTGCAATAGTCGGGCGGTGATCGAACGAGATTGTAGAATATAGTTAAATACTCAAAATTGTACCATATGGTACAATTTTGAGTATTTATATTTTTACCCCAAGTGTGAGTTGTTCTTTTCTCATTTATCTTGTAAATTCTCTTGTATACCCCCAGTGATCTGAACTTGGGGCTATACCTATATATGCCTGACAAAATATCTATAAAAGGAGCCCGTGAGCACAATCTAAAAAATATAAATTTAGAAATTCCGCGGGGTAAAATGACAGTCTTTACTGGCCTTTCTGGTTCCGGTAAATCTAGCTTGGCGTTTGATACCATCTTTGCCGAAGGGCAACGCCGTTACATAGAATCTTTATCCGCTTATGCACGCCAATTTTTAGGTAAGTTGGATAAGCCCGACGTGGACGAAATTGAAGGTTTGTCGCCCGCCATTTCTATTGATCAAAAAAGTCACTCCAGTAATCCGCGTTCTACGGTAGCGACCACCACCGAAATCTATGATTATCTACGCGTGCTTTTTGCGCGTGCTGGAACTCCATATTGTCCGCAATGTGGTAAAGAAATAAAAAAATTAACTATTGAACAGATTGTAGATATCGCCGCGCAAATTGCTGGTCCGCAAAATAAAGACGAGCGCAACATGGTAATTCTCGCGCCGGTAGTTCGTGGTCGCAAAGGGGAGTATTACCAAATACTTTATGATTTTTTAAATGCTGGTTTTAGTGAGGTGCGGATTGACGGCAAGCTCCACTCGCTCCGCGAACGCATCGATTTATCGCGCTATAAAGTTCACACCATCGAATTAATTGTGGATCGCGTGCCGTATGGTTTGGATTTTGAAAATAATAAAGAGCATCGTTTGCGTTTGTCGGAGGCGATTGAAACTGCCTTGAAATATGGTCACGACGTAGTGACCTTTATTACCGATCATGACGTTTCCTTGTCTGCCAAATTTACTTGTCCGGAAGATGGATTTTCTTTTCCCGAAATCGAACCACGTTTATTTTCTTTTAATAGTCCGTATGGTGCCTGCCAAACCTGTAATGGTTTGGGTACAGAAAGTATTTGGTCCGAGAAGCCTTGTTTAGATTGTGGTGGTAAGCGTTTACGTAAAGAAGCGCTTTCTATATTAGTAGGTGGGAAAAATATTGTAGGAGTAACTTCTTCTTCTATTACTGAGGCTCATCAATTTTTTTCGGATTTAAAAAACAAGCTAACTGGGGCAGCGGCAGAAATTACCGAGGCACCGTTTAAGGAAATTACTAACCGGCTTAAGTTCTTATTAGACGTTGGTTTGGATTATCTAACTTTAGATCGTAAATCCGGCACTTTGTCCGGTGGGGAAGCCCAGCGTATCCGTCTAGCCTCCCAAATTGGCTCTAGGTTAACCGGAACGCTTTACATCTTAGATGAGCCCACTATTGGCCTACACCAGCGGGATAACGCCAAATTAATCCAAACTCTCCATAGCTTGCGGGATTTGGGTAATACGGTGTTGGTGGTAGAACACGACGAAGATACCATTCGGGCTTCCGACTATATGGTAGAAATTGGCCCGGGTGCAGGTATCCATGGAGGTCACGTGATTGTAGCGGGAGAAACTCAAAAACTTTTAGCTCAACCCAAATCCAAATCTTTAACCGTGCAGTTTTTGCGGGGCGAACAAAAAATCGCAATTCCAGAAGAGCGTCGAGTAGTTGGTAAAAATACCGCGATGCTTTCTATTTTTGGCGCTACCGAAAATAATTTACAAAACATTGATGTGCATATTCCGTTACGGCGTTTCGTCGCCATCACCGGCGTGTCCGGCTCTGGTAAAAGTACTTTAATGTATGACGTTTTGTATAAAGTTTTATCTAATCGATTTAATAACAGTGCCCACGAAGTTGGGGCGCATAAAAAAATTACTGGTTTAGAAACTTTAAATCGGGTAATTAATATCGATCAGGGTGCGATTGGTCGCACCCCGCGTTCTAATCCAGCGACTTATGTCGGCGCTTGGAGTTTTATTCGTGATTTATTTACTTCTACCGAAGATGCGCGTGTGCGTGGTTATAAACCCGGTCGCTTTAGCTTCAATGTAAAAGGCGGACGTTGTGAACACTGTGAAGGTCACGGCGTGTTGGCAATTGAAATGCATTTCTTGCCGACGGTTTATGTGCAATGTGATGTGTGTAAGGGCAAACGTTTTGATCGCGAAACTTTAGAAGTTAAATACAAAGGTAAAAATATTTATGAAGTCTTAAAGATGACAGTAGAGGAAGCCGCTAAATTCTTTGAGGACATCCCTTGGCTATACGACCGGATGAAAATTTTGAACGAAGTTGGCTTGGGCTACATCGAATTAGGTCAGTCTGCGACTACTCTTTCTGGGGGTGAGGCTCAGCGTATTAAACTTGCCGCCGAGCTTGGTAAGCGCGATACCAGGAACACTATTTATTTATTAGATGAACCAACGACCGGTCTACACTTTGCGGACATTCACAATCTTCTTCTAGTGCTTCAACGTTTAGTGGATCGGGGCAACACCGTAATTACTATTGAACATAACTTGGATGTTATTAAAACTGCGGACTGGGTGATTGATCTTGGTCCGGAGGGGGGAGAGAAAGGTGGTAAAATTATGGCAGAGGGTACGCCAGAAGAAGTTTCTAAAAAAGCTGGTAGTGCCACCGCGGAATATTTAAAGAAGGTTCTCAAAAAATAAATCTTAGATGCTTACTTTAGCCGATTGGTTTTTTAATTTTCTTCCAGTTTTACCGGGAGTCTTTGTGGTGTTAGCTTTTGTTTTTTATTTTTGTCGTTCCGAGTTTAGTAATTTAAGTTTGGTGTTGCGTCGATTGGGTGGGGTTTATGCATTAATAGTTTTATTGGGCGGAATTGTTTTAAGTGTGGGTCAGTATTTTGCCTGGGTCAGTGATCCGGTTGGTGCTAGTTTATTGCCTCCCACTCAAGGCATAGCTTATTTTTTGGGTTATGTTTGGTTGCGTTTTCTTATTCCGGTTTTTATTTCTTTTCTATCCGCTGGCATTTGGTATTTATTTTTAAATCTGCTTCGTAAATATCAACCCCGCTTCTTTGAAGATGGGGAACCAGAGTTAGGTTTTGCCCTAGCCTTGTTTATTGGTTGGCCTAAGTTTTTGGTTTTGCTACCAATTGCCCTTCTATCTGTAGTTTTAGTTTCCATCTTCCGAATGGTAGTTCTCCGTGAACCCTACACCACCCTCGGCTGGCCTTTAGTCTTATCTGCTTTCCTAAACTTAATCTACGGTAACTCTCTTCTTATTATTCTCGGCCTCTCCAATCTTCGTGTCGTCTCCGGTTATTAGATATAAGTAATTAACACATTTTCAAAACGTTCGCATATGCGAACGTTTTGAAAATATAGAGTTATCCACCGTTTTGGGATTTGGGAGAGGATTATAATCTAAGTAATGGATGTAGGCGTTTAATATTTCAATTTTAACTATGGGTTCTGATGGCTGACAAAATTTGTGATTATGGATCCTAATTTACCTAATCAGGTAGTAGAGAAGAAGGCTGTGTTAAAAACTTGGCTTCGGGTAGTGCTCGCACTTGTGGCGGGCTTTTTGGCTTTTTATGGAGTTGCCACCTTTAAGGATTGGCAATATCGGAAAGGTTTGGACGAAAGTCGGCAGGCCTACGACGAGTGGCAGGAGGATTTTTATCAGCGCGCCCTCGCTGATAATGTGGGTGGCAAAACTCCGCAGGATACTCTTCGGATGTATATAGAAGCAGTGGAGAAAGGAGACTACGAATTAGCCAGTAAGTATTTTATTTTGGAAAGAAAAGAGAAGGAGTTAAATATGCTGAAGAGCTTAGATGATGAAAAATTAAATTTCTACATTGAGATTTTGAAAAAATCTCTAGATTCTGAAGGCAGTTACTCTTGGGATAAGAAAGAATTTGCTATAAGAGAACCGGTTTTAATTGACTTTGCTCTTTATCCGAGTGGGGTTTGGAAACTAATAGAAATATAAGAGATAAATAAATGAAAAATCTCACAAAAGTTTTTGTTGTGAGTGCTTTTCTACAGATTTTCATCTGCCCGGTATTAGTTTTTGCCTATGACGACGATACCACTCATCCCGCTCTTACAGGCGAGATTGTAGATTTTTATAATTTACTTCACCCTGATAATTCTCTCTCATCAGAAGAAAAAGAGTGGATTGTCAGTGGTAGTATTTTAGAGGATGAGTGGCCACGCTGGATAAATCATTTTTATGATCCAGTGCGGAAAATAGGTTGGAATGGAGAAGGAGTGGGTGGTGTATCGTCAGAGTCGGTTAAATTAATGGCTAGTTTAACAGTCACCTCGGAAAATCCTGTAAGTTCCCCGAGTTGGTTAAAATCTTCGGAAATACAAAAGAAATATTCTAGGTATGGTGGAGATAATACTTGGCAGGTGGGGTTAGTAAATTATGCGAGAAATAACAGGGAGGAGGGATTTAAAATTTTGGGTCACGCCCTGCATTTATTGGAGGATTCTTCAGTACCAGATCACACTAGAAACGATACTCATGCTCATTTAGATTTTTTTGGGGACGATGGTTCGCCCTACGAAGATTACTTGAGTAAGTGGAATGAAAAAAATATATCTTCTCTTAGAATTCCGAATAATTTAATAATTTCGGGAATGCACCCTCCGGCTCTAGCTAGCCCGGAGGAATTTATTTATAAATTAGCAGAATATTCTAATAATTATTTCTTTTCTAAGGACACCATAAATTCAGATATTTATAAAACTCCTAAAATAGAAAAAGAAGAAAAAAATTTTGGTTATGGAAAAGATGAAAATGGAAACTTGTTTCCTTTGGTGGTAGTTGATAGAGTTTTTAATTCGGGTGTTTTGGAAAATAGATATAGTATAAAAAAATTAGATTCATATAGGAATATTTTAGATTCCTACTTCTCACGTCTATCTAGTAAGGCAGTTTTGTATGGTGCGGGGATGATAGATCTGTTTTTACGTCAGGCGGAAGAGGAAAAAATTAAACAAGAATTTCAGAGTAATGTTATTGCTTACGATTTTTCATTTTTAGAAATCCCATCTTTTTCTTTAGCTGGAGAATTAAACAGAGTAAAAAATGGTTTTTTATCTTTAACTGCTAATGTGGCAAATTTGGCCAGTTCAATTGGAAACAGGTTGGTAAATTTTGCTTCAAAAAATGATTTAGATGAGAAAATAACTAAAGAAGTTAGTGAAGAAAAGGAAACAATCATAAATGACGCAGAAGTTGAAATAAAAATTTTAGAAGAGGAAGAGAGTCCAATAGTTGAAAATAAAATAATTCAAAATGTTAAAACAGAGGAAATAAAAAAAGAAAAATTAGCTGTTTTAGAAAAAGAAGAAATTTTTAAACAGGTTGAATCTAAAATAGCTCAATCTTTAGGTAATAGTGGCTCCGCCTCTCCTAAGGCTAAACCGGATTATAGAGTTAGATTTACAGAAATTTTTTATGATGCAGAAGGTTCAGATGCAGGTAGAGAGTGGCTAGAAATTTACAATTATGGCTCAGAAAGTGTCTCATTAGGTTCTTTAAATATTTTGGAAGATGGAACAAAACATGGAATTAAACAATTTTCTGGGGGTGAAATTTTGGGGGTTGGAAAGTTTTTAGTTGTAGCTGATAACCCAGAAAAGTTTTTAGTAGATAACCCATCTTTTTCTGGAATGTTGGCGGATAGTGTTTTTTCTTTAAATAATTCTTCAGAATTTTTGGATTTACTGGTAGATGGAGAAAGTTTTAATTCTTATACTTATTCTTCTAGTACTGGTGCGGGAGGGGATGGAAATTCTCTTCAAAGAAAATCTGATGGATCTTGGTTTGCTAAAAAACCAACTCCTGGGACCACAGTGGATGAATCAGTGAATAGAGCCCCAGAAGTTGTTTGGTCCTTTCCCGGCAACTCTCTGGTTTCTGAGGTTATTAATTTAACCGCCGCCTCATCCTCTGATCCAGATGGAGATTTACTGTCTTATATTTGGAATTTTGGTGATGGTCAGTCGGCAACTGGAGAAAATACAAAGCATTCTTATAAGGAAGCGGGAAGCTATGAAATTAATTTATCAGTTGGTGATTCCAAAGGTGCAACATCTTATGTGAGTGGAACTATAGCTATAGGTTCCGTTGGTGGAGGAGCCGCTAATCATTTGGTAATTAGTGAAATACAAGTTTCAGGAATTGATTCTGGTGATGAATTTATAGAAATTTATAACCCCACAGACTCTCCTATTTCTTTGAGTGGTTGGTCTATTCAATATATCTCCGGATCTTCAGAAGAAATTTCTCCCACTAAGAAAAATTTAATTTCTACCAGTACGGTACCAGCTAAGGGATTTTTTCTTATTGCTAAAGGATTAACAGTAAATGGGGATGATGGGTATCATGGTGTTTCAGATTTATCTCATAGGAGTTTTAGTCTTTCTGGATCTTCTTCTGGTGGAATAATAATTTTAGTAAGTACGACAACCGCAGTTTCCTCACTTACCGAGATTTCAATTGTAGATTTGGTTTCTTATGGTTCACCAAAACTATTATCTTCTGTTTCTGAGGTGCCAGAAGATAATCAGAGTTTAGAGAGAAATGCATTTGTGGAAAAATCTTGTTTTCCCTCTATTAATAATTATGAATTTTCTGGAAACGCTTGCGACTCTGGGAGTTCTTCAGATTTTACTATTCGTATTACTTCTAAGCCTCAAACATCTTTAAATTTACTAGAACCTCGAATTGCTCCCGGAATTCCAACCGCAGATTCTTCTGGTCTGGTTACTTATAATAAAAATTCTCTAGTTTCCCATATTATTTGGGGAATTTCTTCTGGATCTCCTTCTTACTACGAAGTTTATGAGAGTGAAAATCTTATGGCTACCACCACTCAAAATAAAATAGATCTAGGAACTTCAGAAATTGGTAAGGAGGTCACATTTAAGGTTAGGGCAGTAGACTCAGAGGGGCTGTCTTCAAGTTTTGTTGAAGAAATAGAAAATATTCCAAGTTTCCTTTCTAAGCTAGATTTCTTTTGGGATGAAAACAAAAGCGCCTACGTATTAAGGGGTTTTTATGATGGGGAGTTATTAGTACCTCAGATAAAACGAGGGTCTGATCGCCCTACTTGGTCTGCTCCCGTATTTTTTCTAAATAAAGAGCCTATATATTCGGATTCTATAAATATATATGACGGACAAATAAATAGTCCTGAATCAATAAGTTTAGAGGTGCCAAGGTTTAATCTTAAAAGATGTAATGGTGCTGATATAACTGGAAATGGCATAACCTTTCCCGATTCTGGTTCGGTTTGTCCCAGTTTTGGACATGACTCTTCAGATACAAATCCCGGCTCGGACGAAGATAGATATTTTGAGTTTACTTTTGAACCAAGGGCTGACCTGCAAAATTTAACCTCCAAAGATTTTTTGACGGTAGCATTTTATGAATTATCTTCCGCCTCCACCTATGGAAAATATATGGTTTTGGCCGCTACTGATAAAACCCACTATAAGTTTCAAGAATCTTTGCCGAGTTTTTATTCTCCAGAGATGCAAGGAAATTTATCTGAAAATTTAAATTCTAATGAACAAAAAATTTCTATTAACTTTAATCGAGCAAAAGATAGAGACAACGCAGATTATCACCTAAGTTATCAACAAAGAAGTTCAGGGTCTTTACTTAGTGAATCTAATTTATGGGAAGATTTTACCCCGTCTTGGAGTGAGGGCGTTGGTAGTCTGTCTTTACCAATTAGCTGGAAGAAAAATGTAAATATTGAATTAAGGGCAAAAGATAGTAGAAATAATTTTTCTTCGCCACTGACCCTTAGTTGGTCTTATCCAAATTTTTCTACAATATTAGAACAAAATATTGGTGATTTCTGGAGTTCTGGTTTTGGTTCTCCATCTGACATCTGGCGACCCAGTGCGGATAAAGCAGCGTTTCAGTCGTTTCAGGTGCCGAATTCGGGTTCTTTTAATAGAGTTAGTTTACAGGTAAAGAATACTCCTATTGGTAATTATTATGGAGGAGATTTACGTCTTACAGTTTTGCGCGGAACCAGCACCCCAGACTTTGCAGAAATTTTAGGGGAAGCCACCAGAGAAAATTATTCTAATGAAGAGAAAGAATTAATTTTTACTTTTTCTAATCCCATAAGTTTGGAGGCCAATATTAAATATTGGTTAGCCTTAGATGTAACCTCTGCCGGCCGTACCGACAACGCTTGGCAGGTGGCGGTAGCCAACAATAATCCATATCCAGATGGGGAAGCGGGGGAAGGGTATTTTAAAGGTCCATTAGCTGACTGTGGCTGTTCTCTTAGTCAAACCAACCCAGATCAGGATTGGTATTTTCAGCTATACACCATCCCTTAACTAAATAACTAACTTTACTCAAAATTGTAACATATGTTACAATTTTGAGTATTAAAAAACATAGTCGAAAATAAAAAATAACCAAACAAAAAAACAAATAAAAACATATGGGAAAAACATCCATAAGTGCCAAAGTACATATGCGGGAGTGGAGCGAGTTTTTTCGCGACATCAGCGAAGCGAGTTACAAAGCAGTAGAGGAATTAGTAGAGTCCAAAGAAAAAAAGCGTTTTTTAAAGCAGAGTTTAGAAAGACTTATTAAAAAGGGCTACATAGAAGAAAAAGAAGGTAAATTTAAAAAAACTAAACTCGGACAACGCTTCTTTGCTAAATATTTTCCACATCCAGTTCAAGTTCAGCCGGTATCCGGTGGCCATTGGTATCTACTTAGTTTTGATGTGCCAACTAAGGAAAATAAAAAAAGAATTTATTTAACTAGAATTTTGAAGAAATATAATTTCCAACCTTTACAACGTAGTGTTTGGGTGGGTTCTAATAAAATGGCACAGGACATTTGGGAATTTATTGTAGAAAACAAAATGGAAAAATATTGTTTTCCAATGATTGTGGAAATAGTAGAGGGGGAGGAGCGTTTGTTAAAACTTTTTAATAAAAAATAAGCCTAAACTTTTAAATACTCAAAATTGTAACATATGTTACAATTTTGAGTATTTTTTTATTTATTAATATTTTGGGTTGGCAAGTTTGGTATTTTAGAAATATTTGGAGTTTTAGGGCGTGTTTTTATTTGACGGATGGGGAGGAGGGATTTATCTTTTATTTAGTTTTTTTAACTATTCTAATAATTTAATTGGAGGGAATCCTGATGGAAGAAAGAAAATTATATTTTTACTTTAGTGTAAACGGAAGCTATACCCGGAAGCAGAGTTCGTTGGTTTCCGAAGTAAAGCTTCCGCGATCTAACAAACGAAGCAAAGAAATAAAAAACCTTGGTCCGCACTTGCCGGTTCACCTGGAAATTGGTTCTAAGGTAGATTTGGTTTTTGAAAAGGCCAAAATCTTGCGGGGTTGTAAGCGTCTTTCGATTCAGGAGAATCCGGTCCCAAAGGGCTTATATCCCCAGTTTTATCGAGGCTTTACCGTCCTGGCCTTTCAGTATGAAAGGAAAAGATTCTGGATACTTTGGGATAGTGCTCACGTACTAAAAAGTAATTAGTTTTATTTATTGATCCGCGACTAGTATGTCGCGGGTTTTTATTTTTACTCAAAATTGTAACATATGTTACAATTTTGAGTATTTAAATTATTAATTGTATTCTTAAAAAAATAGTTTAGTTTTTATTTGACCAAACTAAACAAAGAATATATCTTGCGGGGAGTTTTTTGATATTTAATCACTAACTTTCTTAGGAGGTTTTATGGGTAAATCACCCAAGCTATTTTGTTATGGTTATCAACCCGGAATGCAATTTGGTATTTTCGGTGGACCAACCCTAGTTTCTGAGGTTCCCTTACCCAAACCCAAGGGTGGTAATTTTTCTGGGCACGAATTAGATAGGTGTCATTTTTTGTCCGGGGCTTCGTTGAATATCCTTTTCAAACAACAAAGGGTTCTGCAGAATTGCTGGATTCTTCCGGTGAGGCATAACCCTCTGCCGGATGCTGGCCCACTATTGCACCACTGGTTCTATCAAGAAGGCAGGTTCCTGGTGTTTTTATACAGGGAGAAGCGGGTGTGGGCGTTGTGCAATGAGTTGTTGGTTATATGATTTTTTAAGTCCGCGGAAAACCCGCGGATTTTTATTTGACTACAAATATAAAAACCTATATCTTACGATAAGTTTTTTGATTTATTTTTTTATAAACTAAACAGGGAGGTTATATGTTGCCCAATGATTTACAAAAATTAAAACAGAATAAAGAGAAGCAGGACGAATTGGAGTTTCAACAAATAGCCAGTGTCTGGCGAGTTATAAAAACAATTTTAACAGCCGTTCTTCTGGTAGTTGTGCTTTTTATTCTTGCAAATTTCAAATATCACTGGCTTTATTGAGATTTCAATAGCAAATTTAATTTATATAAACAAGTAAAATCCACGACCATTTGCCGTGGATTTTTATTTGACTAAAATAAGCAAAGATTGTATCTTGCGGACAGTTGTTTAACTTATTTTTAATCATTTTTAGGAGGGTGTATGAAGTATTTTTATTACGATTATGATGCAGATATATCCGTTGCCGGGCGCGCAGACGTTGTTTCGGAAGTGAAACTTCCTCGTCTGGATCCAAAATTTAAGGGAAAATGTGCTATTTTAAGCAAACATATTTCCGCCAAATTGAAGATTGGGCAAACTGTAAATTTGGCTTTTGGAGATCCTAGAATTCTAAGGGGGTGTAAAAAGCTGTCACCAAAAAGAAACCCATGTCCTACAAAGAAGCCTACGGCTATTACAAAGAGATTTATGGTAGTCTTCAAATTTCAAGGAGGGAAATTTTGGGCAGATAGAAGAGTTATTTGTTTACTTAAAGATCTTAAATAATTTTTTAGGAGGATTTATGAAGTACAGAGTTATACAAGAGGGACCCGGAGAAACAAATCATAAAATTCGTCCGAACGACATAGATTTGGAAAATTTTGTCAGTAAATTCGGAAAAGCGGAGGTGGAAAAATCTGCCGCTAACTTGGTGAAATTTTGCCAAGCGCGGGGTGGTTGGTATCCATTTACCATACAGGAACTGGAAAATTTTTGTAAAAAATCCGAATTCGACCTCCGCTTCATGTTTTTCGGTTTGCTTGGGCCATGGGAAGACGATTCTATGATGGGAGTTATTTCTCCCGAAAATCGATTTCATGATTCTTATCCCTGTTTGGTTGCTTGTCATGATGGAATGTACCGAATGACCAATGTTTTTGTAGAGATGTGCGCCAAAAAAGTTTTTCAGGCGGCATAATATTTAAGTCCACGCTAATGCGTGGACTTTTTTTTGTTCAATTGCTAACATTCTGACGAATGGAAAACGATAACGTTCCGGTAAATAAATTGATTTTAGAAGTCCGTGGTGGCACGGGCGGGGACGAGGCGACTATTTTTGCCGCCGACTTGGCACGTATGTACCGACGTTATTCAGAAAAGAAAGGCTGGCAATTCAGCGTGGTAGACGTGAGTCCGAGTGGAGCTAAGGGTTATAAGACTTTTGTGGCAGAAATCTCTGGGGAGGGATGTTATGCCGAGTTAAAGCAGGAATCTGGTGTGCATCGAGTCCAGCGGGTGCCAGAAACCGAGCGTCAGGGTCGAGTCCACACTTCGACTGCTTCGGTCGCTATTTTACCGATCCGTAAGGCTAATGAAATAAGTATTAAACCGCAGGACTTGGAATTAACTTTTTATCGCACCGGCGGTCCGGGTGGACAAAACGTAAATAAGGTGGAAACCTCGGTTCGAATTTTACACAAACCAACTGGTTTAATTGTGGCTTCGCACGCGGAACGTTCGCAGGGTCGGAACCGAGAACTCGCGATGAGTATGCTTGCGGCTAAACTTTATGAACGGGAACAGGAACGGGCGACTGGAGTGGTAACGGATTTACGTCGAGAACAAGTGGGTACCGGAGATCGTTCGGAAAAAATCCGCACCTACAATTTTCCGGATGACCGTATTACCGATCATCGTATTGGAAAAAAGTTTTCCCGCATTGAAGAAATTTTAGAAGGTAACTTTGAGCCGATTGTAAAAGCTTTCAGTAAGGCGGCGGGGGAACAGAAATAAAATTAGAGAAAAATTCGATTAAATTAAAATACTCAAAAAATGAATGTGACCACTGCCTGCTGGCCTGGCCACTGCGCTTCACCTACGCTCGTTTGTTACAATTTTGAGTATTTTTGTTTTTAGTAGTTATTAGACTAGTTCTTCGCTACGATAATACTGATATCTTTCTCAAACTGGTTAGCTTTAGTTACCACTGGTTCGCCGTAGAAGAAACGATAAGTGTACCAACGAGCTCCAGAATAATATTTAGCAGCGGCACAACGCTCCAAGAGTGTGTCGTAAGATGCTAAGTGTTTATTAGAGTTGGCATAATCTTTGCAACTCGCGGAGTCTAATAGGTCTTGCATATAAACCGCAGTGGCAGTGAAGGCATCCGCATTATTCCAAGGGTTAGGTGGATTGTTGCCACTTACTTTAGCAATTTTAGACTCGTACATTTTCCAAGTGGAAGGAATAAATTGAGCGGGGCCCATAGCTCCACCGTAAGAACCGTGAGCGGTGATAGCACAAGAAACTTTAGCAGCTTCCGAATTTGCGTCGATACCTAAACGACTTAATAAATCTAAGAAATAGGGAATATCGCGAGTTGGGTGCATGGCGGTTTTGTAGGTGCACTGACCTACATTTTTTCCGAGTTTAGATTCGCGATCTAAGATGGCTAGAGTTAGAGCAGCCCGCACGCCAGTTGCGCTCTCCGCGAGTTTGGCATAGTTGTAAGCTTTTTCGAAAGTTAACTGACCACCACCCAAAAGTTCGAAGATACGGCTTCGAATTTCGGCAGCCTTAGCCTGGTTTTCTCTTAGTAATTTTTGATACTCCGATTCTTTACCCTTGGTGGTTTTAAGAATAGTGTTCTTTTCTTTTTGAATTGCCTCGGTCTGTTTTTGCTGGGCTAATTGGATAGCGCGTAAATTTTCGGTATCTTCTTTTTCTGCACTCAATTCTTCTTTTTGAGCTAATAGATTTTGGCGTAGGCGAGTAACCTCTTCTAAAGAACCGCGGATATTATCTTGAACCAACAACACATTGTTTATGTCTTGGAAAAAATCCGAGAGTTTAGAGTTACCCATAACTATAGTAAGCACCGTCTGTTTGTCTGCCTCCCGTAGGTTTTGGAGAGACCGACCAATCGCATTTCGATGGGTATCTATTTTATTTTCGGTTTGGTTAATGTTCTTTTGAGTTTCAATAATTTCTTGGCCTAATTTGCTAAGGGTTACGTTTACACTTTTTATCTGTAGTTTAATTTTATTAATACGTGCATTGATAGTGGAAATCTCGTTATTTAGAGTTTTACCTTCTTTCTGATAGCCCTCAATGGTTTTTTGGAGTTCTGCCTGTTCCTTTTCTAATTCCAATAATTGGTTTTCATATTGGCGGCGTTGTTCCTGAGCACTAATTCCGGGATCTTCTGGGGGAGTCTCCGTGGAGGTTTCGGAAGAACTTTCTTGAGCGTAAGAAAAACCCGGATTAAAAATAATCGAGACAATAAAAACTACCGCAATTAATTTCCAAATGCGCATGTACTTCTACATTATAAAACGAAAACGTAGAAAAATCATTTCCAAAAAAATACCCACCGATTGGTGGGTATTTTTTATCTCTTTTATTATTCCTTCTTCTCTTCGGCTGGAGCTGTTGCTCCTTCTACTACCGGTGCCGCTTCCGCTACCGGAGTAGGGGCAACTTCTTCTTGTTTTCTCTTTTCCTGCACCGTAACTAATACGGTATTTTCCGCGGTTAAAATTTTAACACCTTTAGCTAATTTCAAATCGCTTACGGTTACATTTTGACCAACTTCTGCCAAGCCATCCAAAGATACTTCGATTTCCGAAGGCATTTCTTTTGGTAGGGCTTCTACTAATACTTCGTTGTGAACAAAGACTACTGCTAAACCAGCCTTTACTGCTGGAGCTTCGCCGGTGAAGTTGATTGGTAATTCGGCAGTCATCTTCACATCCATCCGAACTTCGCGTAAATCGGCAGACATATATTCGCCGGTTAAGTGATGAAGATCGATACTGGAAATAATTACGGAAGAAATTTTACCGTCTGGCAAAGTAACTTCTACGATGCCGTGGGTGCCAGCTTCTTTATAAGCTTTGCGAAATTCTTTAAGGGGGATAGAGAGGTGCTGATTTGTTACACCGTTTCCATATAATTCCGCCGGCACGAAACCTTCTTTGCGGAGTTTAAAAACTTTTTTACCAAAGATGGTGCGGGCTTGGCTGGAGATTGCAGAAGTTTTAGTCATGGCTTATTTTGCGTTCTTTTTTACTCGCGGAGCTTTGGGAGCTTTTTTAGGAGCAGTAACCGCTTTGTCTTTGCGAGCGCGGAAACGTTCTACGCGACCAGTCGTATCTACTAACTGTTGTTTACCAGTATAAAACGGATGACACTTGGAACAGATTTCTATCTCCATTTTTTCTACCGTCGAGCCAACTTCGTGTTTGGCTCCACAAGAACAAGAAATAGTCGCTTTCTTGTGATATTCCGGGTGAATTTTGTCTTTCATATATAGTGCGAAAAAGCCAAAGGATATTAACAAAGACTGGACTTAAGGTCAAGCCGTTTTTGGGTGTTGACATTGTTTTGGAGTTGCCTATAATTCACCCCGCTGTCCCAAAAGACGGCGCACTTTGAAAATTTAGACAATCATTTACGCAAATCAAGATTTTTTTTAGTTGTCCCATGTTTATTGTGTTTCCGTTTTTCGCCGT
>Ga0172379_10006991_pt1 | contig 14847 bp, 13 predicted proteins | sample GrowelOW334metaG_FD_119756 | JGI IMG/M metagenome (GOLD analysis project Ga0172379, IMG submission 119756) | Groundwater microbial communities from an aquifer near a municipal landfill in Southern Ontario, Canada - Groundwater well OW334 metaG | ecosystem: Environmental > Aquatic > Deep...
GCTGGGCTGAGGGAAATAGCTTCCCAGATAAGGCAGATTTTTGTTGTCGCCATAAACATGGGTGGTAGAGGCGATAACCAGCCGTTCCAAATGAGCCGAACGGCGCGAGGCTTCCAAGATATTAATCGAACCCCAGATATTGATTTCAAAAGTTGGCAGGGGGTCGGCAAAAGCCAGGCTAACAATCGGCTGAGCGGCAAGATGGAACACCGTATCAATCTCTTTGGCAGTAAAAAAATCACTAAGAAACTTAAAATCACGGACATCGCCGATAACAATTTCGGCGAGACGATCTTTGACCGCAGCTAAAATCGGATTAAGCGGTTTATTCGGATTAAAAATCATGGCGTAAACCCGCGCCCCTTGGCTAACCAACTCAGCCGCCAGCTGGCTGCCAATAAACCCATCGGCGCCGGTGACTAAAACTTTTTTATCTTGCCAAAATAAGTCAGACATAAAATTAAATTAGACCAATTCTTCTAAATAATTAACTTGCTTTTTATTATCCATCCGGCTGGAAGCGATGCTAATCTACGAATGACATGCGAATGCAACGAATTATTCGCATCATTCGCATGTAATTTGTAGCATTCGCATCGCCCTTAAACATTTGGTTTTTTAAAAATCAGACCCAGGGTGCCGGCGGCCACTTCAGCGCTACGAAGAAGAAACATCCCCATCATCACCAGCGGCTGGCGCAGAAGGACTAGCGGATGCTTAAAATAAGCCGGTTTTAAAGGGAAAAACTGCCGCGTGGCAATCCCCGGTCGCCGGCGCAAATACTCGCGAAAAGCGGCGCTGTAATAATATTTTTTCTTGACCCGCGACCAGAATTTAATCCGACCTTCGTCGTGATAGGCAAAATTTTTAATCTTGCCAATCTCGCCGAGACGCTTAAGGCGGTAATGCCAATCGCTGTCTTCGGCGCCGACAATCAGCGGATCATAGCCGCCGATTTTGACGGCGTCCGCCCGGCGGAAAAACCGGGCGCATTCGTTTAGCCCCGCTTCCAGATAAACGCTGACGAACCGTTCCAGCGCCACACACTGGGTCCAAAAACCTTCGCCAATTGAAATCTCCGGGATATTCAGCGCCACGAACCGACCGGCGGACAAAGTCTGATAACACTCCTCCACCACGCCCGGCTGAAGATACATATCCTGGTCTAAAATTAATATATATTCACCTTTGGCTTCATTGATGCCACGATTGCGCTGAATACTGCGCTCCGGACCGTCTTGCAGATAAACCGCGTAGCGCGCGATAATTTGCCGGCATTTTTTCATCGCGTCTAGGTCATACTTCAATGCATCCACCACAATAATTTCCAAATTTGGGTAAGTTTGATTTTTGACGCACTTTAAACACTGCTCGATCGTCCGACCGGAATTATAGGTGGGAATTACCACGGAAATCAGGGGTAAATTTTGTTTTTGCTCTTCAGTCATATAAGAATAGTGAACGACGAATAGCGAATAGTGAAAAAAATCCTCGCTGTTCGCTATTCACTATTCGCTATTCGCTATTCTTTCCAAATCCGCCGCTACCATCATTTTTACCAACTCGGCGAATTTTACTTTCGGCGTCCAACCCAAAACCTGCCGCGCTTTGTCCGACCGGCCCTGTAACACGGCCACATCCACCGGCCGCTTGAACTTTTCGTCAATTTTAATATATGGCTCCCAGTCGCTAATACCAACAGCCGCAAACGCCGTGGCCAAAAAATCACGAATTGAGTGCGTCTCGCCGGTGGAAATCAAATAGTTATCCGGTTTTTCCGCCTGCAACATCAGCCACATCGCTTCCACATAATCACCGGCAAAGCCCCAGTCGCGCCGGCTGTCCAAATTGCCCAGACGAATTTCCGAGGCCAGGCCCAGCTTGATTCGCGCCACGCCGTCGCTGATTTTCCGCGTGACAAAACGGAGTCCCCGGAGCGGCGACTCGTGGTTAAACATAATGCCGTTAGAGCAAAACAAGCCGTAACTTTCTTTGAAATTATTGGTAATCCAATAAGCGTAAAGTTTGGAAATGGCGTAAGGGCTGAGTGGATGAAACGGCGTTTCCTCGGTCTGGAGGCCGCCTTCATTAGCCGTGCCAAACATCTCGGAAGTGGCCGCCTGGTAAAATCTAGCGGTCGGACAAAATTCTTTGAGCGCCTGGAGGAGATAAAGCGCGCCGAGTGAATTAACCTTGGTTGCCTCTTCGGCGCCATCCCAAGAAGAGCCAACAAACGACTTGGCGGCTAAGTTATAAACTTCGTCCGGCTTAATCTCTTTAATAGCGGCAGTTAAAGTTGATGCTTCGCCCAAATCACCGGGAACAAATTTAATCTGCTGGGTGATGCTAAGATAATCAGTATTGCTAAAATCAGCTGCTGCTAAATTTTGGACCAAGCCAAAAACCTGATACCCCTTGTTTAAAAGTAATCTCGCCAGATACGGCCCGTCTTGCCCCAAAATGCCGGTGATTAAAGCGATTTTAGCCATAAAGTTTTAGATCAGGCGGTTAATCATCTCGGTAAAATCTTCGTAGGATTTTCGATAATTATAATTCTGACTGTCCTGCCAAGCGTTCTGACGATATTGTTGATACAACTCCGGATCACTGATTAGTTTAACAATTTTCTCCGCTAAATCGATTGGCGAACCGCTCTGCGCCAACAAGCCGGTAACCCCATCATGGCAAGAGTCACGGAGGCCGTCAACATTATAAACTACCGCCGGCACGCCCTGGCTGGCCGCCTCGGTAACTGTTAATCCCCAACCTTCTTTCACTGAAGCCACGACCAACAAATGCGCTTGCTGGATAATCTGAATTTTCTGTTTTTGACTGACTTTACCTAAAACTTGAATGGCTTGACGATAGGGCGAATTGGCAATCAACTTGATCACTTTCTGGCCATAACGGCTGTTAGCGTCGCCAACCACCATTAACTGCAGGTCCGGCAACTGTTTTTTAGCTAGCTCAAAAGCGGCAACAATCTGAGCGGTTCTTTTCATGGAACGGATTGAACCTAAGGCCAAAATAGTCGGCTGACTGCTACAATTAATGTTAGCTAAATCTTCTGCCGGAGACAGCTCTATCCCCTCACTAATAATTTTAACCCGCTCACCGTTAAAACCATACTTAATTAAATCATTCTTGGTACTCTGAGAAACAGTAATGACGGTAGTTTTACTTAACAATCGCAGATAAAGTGGCTCTAAAAAATAACCCAATAAACTCAAAGGAAAAATCATCTGATAAAACCAAATCTGGCGGCAAAGCTGGTGGACGAACAAAATATTTTTCTCCTTAACATAAAACCGGCAAAAAAATGGAAAGGTATTTACCTCATCGATTACCAAGTCAGCAAAACCAACAAAATGCTTTTTATAATACCGATAAGCCAGCCAGTAAACCGTCCAGCGGTTGCCCAGACGAATTACCCGACAACCGTCAATAGTTTCTTCGGCCGGCAAACCGGGCGCGCCGGCAACAATAAAAGTCACGCTCACGCCGTTTTGTACCAAGCGTTTAGCGATGGCTTCATTGACCGCCTCCGCTCCGCCCGCCGCCGGATGCCGCCGATCTTTCCAAGTCAACCACAAAATTTTATCCCGCACCTTTTCAACCCCTTCGGCTAAACCAACGTCTCCGGCCGCGGTGGCGGTTGAAAAGGTGCTGGATTTATTTATCTTTTTCATCAAAGTTCACTTTTTCTCTAATTATATATAATGGCCGATTCAAAATTTCTTCATGAATACTGCCGATATAAAGCGCGATAAACCCGAGGCACATTAAGATAATACCGGAAAGCAAGATATTAAAAACAATCACAAAAGAAATTGGCGAGAAATAAGTAAAACTAAGCAACCAGCGAGTACTGAGCATAATCACCAACAAAACACCGCTGACTAGCGTAATAAAACTGCCGGCGTAACCAGCTAAACGGAGTGGAAATAGGGAAAATGAGGTCAGGCTAGAGACGGCCAACTGCCAGAGCCGGCTAAAACTATAACTGCGGTGGTTTTTTTGGGGATTGTGCGGCGAAGTAAACTCGATTCTGACTTTTTGAAAACCAAGCCAATCAATCAAACCGCGAAAAAATCGCGCCCGCTCGGTCAGCTGATTAAAAACATCTACCACTTGACGGTCTAACAAGCGAAAATCAGTCGCGCCCGGCTCCAAATTAACGACTGCCACCCGATTAATTAGAAAGTAATAAAGCCGTGAAGACAGCCGTTTGGACCAAGGCGTATCCTGACTATATTGCCGGACAGTATAAACTACCTGCCCGCCAGACTGCCACTTGGTAATCAACTCCGGGATCAATTCCGGCGGATGCTCCAAATCGGCATCCATAATAATTACCGCCTCGCCAACCGAACGGTGCAGCCCGGCGCTGGTGGCCACCTCTTTGCCAAAGTTGCGAGAAAAATTAATCAGCTTAACCCGCGAGTTTTCCCGAGCTAGCCCCAGCAAAATCTCCCACGACCTGTCCAAACTACCATCATTCACAAAAATTATTTCATAATCAAAATTTGCCAAAACTAAAGCCGTCCGACGATAAAGCTCAGCCAAACTCATCGCCTCATTAAAAACCGGCACCACGAGAGAAATTTTTCTGATTTCCGCCATATAACCGCTAAAATTAGCTCCGATGTCAACTAGATAATTTAGGCTCTAAAACTTTTTCTAATTGCTGAATAGTATAGTAAAAATAAGAATAAAACAAGAGTCATCACGATATTCATTACCCCGACCACTTGACCGATAGTTTCATGGTAACGCCAGAGCAAGCCCACCTGCAAGATGACGCCCAGGAGCAAAAATGAAGCGGCTTTGGGGCGATGGATGGATAAAAAATATTGAGCCAAGAGATTGATCAGGGTAAAGGCGACCATGGCCAAACCGAACCAACCTAAATAGCCGCTGATAGCCAAAAACTTACTACCGAGCATAATATTGATCACCAATCCCGGACAAATAAAATATACCGCCGCCATTAAAAGCGAACAACCACTGACTAAAAATAATGACTGATGTAAAACCTTTTCACTCGCCGCCGGGCTTTGGGCGTGAACTTCGGCGCTCATCGTAAACATCACCGCGACAATCGCGCCACTAAGAAAAAAAATAATTCGGCCCAAAATCGCTAGTCCGCCGTATTGTCCGGCCAGTTCCGGCGACATAAAATGTTTGACCAAGATAACATCGACGGTATACATCAGAGTCAAAGAAAGCAGCGTCAAAAATACCGGTCCGGAAAACCGAAACATCTCGCCGGTCGGCAAAGGTAGAGCAGTTTTTGGCTCTCGCCAAAGAAATTTCATTGGCCAAAATAAAAAACCATAAGCCACCAATGCCCCTAGGACAATGCCGCCAATCGCGCCGTTAATCTTCAACCCCAGGCCAACCAGTAAAAGCGCAAAAATTATCTTGCTAAAAACTTCAATGATATTATTGAACGATAAATCTTTAAATTTCTGGACACCCTGCAAGACCGACCGACTAGGGGTTAATAAAAATGAAACTATTACCCCGAGACCCAAAATATAAATCGGCGTCGGACTGGAGAGGTTTAAAAACCCGGTCAAATAACCGCTAGCGGCTAAAATAACCAGATAAAAAATCACGGCGAAAAACAGCATCTTTTTGGTAAAATATTCCAGCAATGACCGGACCTGGCCGAGCTCGCCGGCGCCTTTATAATTGGCTGTGTATTTGATAATCACCGCTGAGACCACCCCGAGCGGAATGCCAAAAATAGTTAAAATTGACAAAAGCGACTGCATCTCGCCGTAGCCCGCCACGCCCAAAAATCGCGCCAGCAGCAGATGGAATAAATAACTGCCAAAGCTGGCGACCAGGGTGCCGGTAAAAAACACCGCGCTGTTCTGGACCAGCTTGTTGTTTTTAATGAGGTGGAATAAATTAGTGAACATCATTTTAAAGTCAAAACTCAAAGCGCAAAAGTCAAAACTACAACTCAAAGCGCAAAACTAGACTACTACCGCAGTTTTAACTTTTGCGTTGTCATTTTACTTTTTGATTTTTAATTTTTTATTTATTTAAGTTCCCACTTCCCAACTCGTCAGATATTTCCGCTGTTTCGGTGTCAGTTGGTCAATACTGATTTTCATGGACGCGAGTTTCATCTGAGCGATCCGATTTTCTAGGCTGGCCGGCAGATAATAAACTTTCTTTTCCAGTTTGCCTTGATTCCTGACCACGAACTCCGAGGCTAAGGCCTGCGTGGCAAAACTCATGTCCATGACGCTCGCCGGATGTCCCTCTGCCGCCGCGAGATTGACCAAGCGCCCTTCGGCGAGGAGATAAACGCGGTGGCCGTTTTTCAGAATATACTCGTCAACAAAATTACGGACTTGAAGATTGACTTCTTTAGCTAGTTTCTTTAAAGCCGGGATATCAATCTCAACATCAAAGTGGCCGGAGTTACAGACAATCGCGCCGTCTTTCATTAGCTTGAAGTGTTCCTCGCGCAGAACGCCGATGTCGCCGGTCAGGGTGCAAAAAAGATCGCCAATTTTCGCCGCCTGGGCCATCGGCATGACATCAAAGCCGTCCATCGCCGCTTCTAGGGCCTTAATCTCGTTAACTTCCGTCACAATCACTTTGGCGCCCATACCCCGCGCGCGGTTAGCAAAACCGCGGCCGCACCAGCCGTAGCCGGCGACCACGATATTCTTCCCGGCGAGCAAAATATCCGTTGCCCGGATAATGCCGTCGAGGGTTGACTGGCCAGTGCCGTAACGATTATCAAACATATTTTTGGTTTTGGCGTCGTTGACCGCGATTACCGGCAGGAGCAATTTTTTCTTTTTTTCCAGGGCTTTCAGACGGATCACGCCGGTGGTGGTTTCTTCCATACTGCCGAGGATTTTTTTGGCAAGACCCTGATATTTATTGTGAAGAAGCGAAATCAAATCAGCGCCGTCATCCATAGTAATCACCGGTTTATGTTGCAGGGCGGCGCGCAAATGCTGGTAGTAGGTCTGGCGGTCTTCGCCATTGATCGCAAAAACCGGAATGCCGTAATGCCGGGTTAAGGCCGCGGCGACATCATCTTGAGTGGAAAGCGGATTGGAGGCGACGAGAACGAGGTCAGCGCCGCCAGCCTTTAGTGTCCGCATCAGGTTCGCGGTTTCGGCGGTCACATGAAGGCAAGCCGAGATTTTTTGCCCTTTGAACGGTTGGGTTTTAGTAAACTCGGCGCGGATTTGGGCGAGTACCGGCATATCGCGGTCGGCCCATTCGATGCGTTTAACGCCGGCGGCGGAAAGTTTTGGACTTTTAATGTGGTGTTCCATAGTTTATTCAAATAATAATGAAGAGTATTCAGGGAGCAGTATTCAGTATTCAGGGTGTCCTTATTCACCGTTCGTGAATATAGTTCCCTGAATACTGAATACTGCTCCCTGAATACTTATTTTATAATTTCTCTTTATAATTTTGATAATATCTCTTTTGAAGTTCTGCTAAAGTGAACCGGTGCGTCTGCGTGCCATACTTCTCCACGGTGTAAACCGCGACCGTGTTGCCAAGGCGAGCGGCTTTAGCGAGCGAATAACCGGCTAGCATGCCTTTAATGAATCCGGCGCGGAAAGCGTCGCCGGCGCCGGTCGGGTCAGAAGTATTTTTGGGCTTCGCCGGCGGAATAATTAACTTCTTGCCGGCGGAAAAAATCTCATCGCCATTGGCGCCTTTGGTCACTATTAAAATTTCAACTATTTTTGCCAACTGTGGCAGTTTAATTTTCAGCCGGTTGAGAATCAGCTGGATTTCGTAGTCATTACCGACTAGCACTTTGGCGCCGGCAATCGACTGCTTTAAATCCAAGGCGGTAAAAGCGGTAATCTGCTGGCCCGGGTCAAAAATATAAGGAATTTTCAGCTGCCGGTACAGTTTAGCATATTCCAGCATTCTTGGCAGGTAGTCCGGCGAGATGATGGCAAGGCTGGCGCCTTTGATTTCCTTGACCACTTGGCAGTATTTAACATCGGTCGCGCCGCCATAAAAACCGGTAATCTGGTTGTCGTCCCGGTCAGTCATAATGTAAGCGCTGGCGGTGAACTCGTTTTTGACTTTTTTCACCCGGCTGATATCAATCTGATTTTGCCTTAACCATTTTTCGTACTTCGGGAAATCTTCGCCCACCACGCCCAACACCACCGGGCGCTCACCGAGTAAAGCGAGGTTGTAAGCGATATTGCCCGCCGTGCCGCCAAAACTCTCTCGCAATTTATTTATTACAAAACAAACATTCAGGATGTGAATTTTGCCCGGCAAGATGTGGTCCCGGAACCGGCCGGGAAAATCCATGATGCGGTCGTAGGCGAGCGAGCCGGAAACTAATATTTTGGTCATATAACTAATAATTTTATTTTGTGAATAGAAAAATGTATTTCTTGGAGTATTCAGGGAACAGTATTCAGTATTCAGGGAACTACATCCGCGAACGGCTGATAAGAACCCCTCCCTGATCCCTGAATACTGACCCCTGAATACTTACTCACTCTTCCTTAAATGTATCTCCGCCCTCTTCAAATCATCCGGGTAGCCGATCGGCAGCCAGTAATCAGTTTTAATAACTTTAACCGGATAATCGCGCGCCATTTTGGCAATGGTGGAGGGCAGGCCGAACTCCTGACCATCTTTGACCGGCACTAAATCATACTCGAAAATATGCTCGTCCAAAACAAACATGCCGACATCCACCAAACACTTAGCGCCCACTGGCAATTCTTGATAAGTGTTGTCTTTTAGATTACCTTGATCATCAAGCTGAATCAAGCCCAAGTATCTGGTTTGTTCCAAAATAATATCTTTAGCGAGCATGCACCGCTCTGCGGCTAAACAGCGGCGAGCGTCAGCCGCGTCATAAACATCATCCCCCGCCAGCACCAGAAACCGCCCCTCTAAAATATCCTTGCAAAGAAACAACGCGGCGCCGGTGCCGAGGAGTTCTTTCTGCTCGACATAAGTAATCTGCCGCCCGTTGAACTCGGCGCCAAAATAGTCCCGAATTTGCTCGCCCAAATAGCCAATAACTAAAATCACCTCAGTGATTTCCGGGGGTAAAAGCTCAATCGTATAGGCTAACAATGGCTTGCCTTGAACGCGAAGCATCGGCTTTGGCGTCTCCGCGGTCAACGGCCGCATCCGCGTCCCTTTGCCCGCGGCGAGTATCACAGCTTGCATAAATAAATTACTAAATGGTTAATGTTCTAAACTCTTTAATCGGCTGCCGACTTCGCCGATCAATTCTTCAGTTGCGGCTAATAATTCCTGGCCTAGTTCAGCGGCCACGGCCTGAGAATTATAATTTTTAAAAAAAGTATACAAAGCCGCTAAATGATTTTTTAAAGAATGGAAAAAAACAGCCTCATTATCAGGCAAATTCAAGTTTATTGCTTTCAAATAATTTTCCAGATAGACTTTGGCGGATTCAGCGTTTCTTTCTGCTTCGCCTTTCTCGAGCGGCCGGCCGGCAATAATATTTTTTAACACTGGCATAACGCCATTCAAATGGACCATTAAATCAGTTAAAACCCCGACTTCGGTCATTTCTTTCTTTTTATTCTCCGGCTGGCTAATTTTTGGTTTCTCGACTTCATTCATATGATTAAAAAAATTAGGCGGCCAAAGCTAATGGCAGTTCATCGATCCTCGCCTGAATTACTGCCAACAAACCATCTAAATTTCTTTGCATTGCCGCTACTTCATGTTTTAATAATTCAGCGTCGCGCCAATCATTTTTTAAATTTTCCAAATTATCAAACACCCGTCGGACTGCCAGCTCAAGATTAGTTGAAAATTTCTCGCTGGCCGGGCTTTTTAAATCCGCGCCATATAATGCCAAACCATCCACTAGCGCCTGCCGGCCTTTAACTGGCTTCGATTCGCCATCAATCCTTTTACCGGCGTCAATAAACTCTCGGCACAAACCATTAATAATACTCTCCGCCGCTTCTGGATCAGCGGCCGCTAAATCCGCCAATCTCTGGCCAATAGCTTGCTTTAAATAAACTTGCCAGGTCGTTAATAATTCTTGCTCTTTTTTAACCTTTTCGGCCGCCGCTTCCGGTGTTTCGGCCTCGGGTAATAAAGACATGATATCAATCGGCTGATTATCTAAACCCATATTAAATCACGATATTTATTAGTTTACCCGGCACAAAGATAATTTTCTTCGGCGCGCCGGCGAGATAAACTTTTACTTTCTCACTACCGAGAGCGAGCCTAGTCGCTTCCGCTTCAGTTATCCCGGCCGGCGCCTCCAGCATATCGCGTAGCTTGCCATTAACCTGAACCACTAACTTTATATTTTCATCCACCACCAGTTTCCGGTCATATTCCGGCCAAGATTCTAGGGCGATGCTTTTCTTATTACCCAGATTACTCCAAAGTTCTTCGGCGAGATGGGGAGCAAAGGGTGACAATAAAACAATCAGTAATCGGTAATCGGTAATCGGGACGGCTTCCGTCTCTGTCATGGCGTTGACTAAAATCATCAAAGCTGACACCGCTGTGTTAAACTTCAAAGCTTCAATATCTTCTCCAACCTTCTTAATAGTTTTATGAACCAAGCTGTCAATCTCCTGATTGCTGTCGGCTTGTCGGCCTGTCGGCTTGTCGGCTAGTTTCCAAATCTTCTCCAAAAACCTTCTTACTCCTTTGACCCCGTTCGTGTCCCACGGCTTGTCCTGCTCCAGCGGACCCATAAACATTTCATAAATCCGGAGCGTGTCGGCGCCAAACTGATTGGCGACATCGGTCGGGTTAATTGAATTATTCCAACGCTTCGACATTTTGCGGTTGTCTTCGCCGAGAATCAAACCCTGATGGCGGTGTTTCAGGAACGGCTCGTCAAAATCAATATAACCGGCGTCAAATAGCACTTTAGTGAAAAAACGGGAATAAAGCAAATGGCCGTTCACATGCTCCGGGCCGCCAAGATAAAAATCCACCGGCATCCAAGCTTTGAGATTTTCCGGCGAGGCGAACGCCTTGTCGTTATGCGGATCCAAATAACGATAATAATACCAAGACGAACACATGAAAGTGTCCAAAGTATCCGGCTCACGCTTCCAACCCTTGCCATATTTTTCTTCCACGCCGGCATTGAAACTCTTGGAATAATTTAACGGCGACTCGCCAGTCGGCTTGAAGTCCACATCATCCGGCAAAATCACCGGCAGGTCTTTTTCCGGCACCGGTTGCAACTGTCCTTTGTCATCATACAAAATCGGGATTGGCGCGCCCCAAAACCGCTGGCGCGACACAGACCAATCGCGAAGCTTGTATCTGGTTACTAGTTTGCCACCGACTTTCTCGGTGATTTTCTTTTTGGCTTCTTCAACTTTTAAACCGTCAAACTCGCCGGAGTTAATTAAGACGCCGTCGCCGGTATAATTTACCAAACTTCGGTCAATCGCCCGACGGATAAACTCGGTTTGGCCGTTGGAATTGTATTTTTCAAATAAAACCAAGGCTTGGCTTAATTCCTGCCATTCGCCGCTGTAACCTTCCTGCGCTTCAAACTCGTCAAGTTGCAATGCTTGCCGTTTTTCTGATTTTAAATTAACAACATAGCATTTTTGATATTTTAACCGTTGAAGATTTTTGATTTTAATATAAAAATTAGCCTGAATCGTGCCAAGGCAATCTTTAATTTCAAAATCGGTAAATCCCGTCTCTTCAATAATCTCCCGGCTTAAAGCCTCGGCATCGCTTTCATCACCATTATACCGGCCGACCGGCAGTTCATATTCGCCCGCCTTAGTTTTCAAAACATAAACCTGATTTTTTTGGTTCAACAAAATCGCTGCCACACCGTCATGGCGGACTGACTTGGCGGTCGGCTCGCCAAATTGTTTAGCCACAACTTCGACTATCGGCAGTTTAAACTTCTTGGCAAATTCCCAATCCCGTTCATCATGCGCCGGCACGGCCATAATCGCGCCGGTGCCGTAGCCGGACAAAACATAATCGGCGATGTAAATCGGGATTTCTTGGCCCGTTGCCGGGTTGATTGCCTTAACGCCTTGCAATTCCACACCAGTTTTTTCTTTTTCTATCTGCCGATCTAAATCAGTTTTTAGTTTCGTGGCGTTAATATACTTTTCAACTTCCTGCCAATTGGAAATCTGGCTTTTCAAACTTTGGACATAATCGCTTTCTGGGGCCAAAACTAAATAAGTCGCGCCAAACAAAGTATCGGGACGGGTAGTGAAAACTTTGATTTTACTGTCGGCCTGACGGCCTGACGGCCTGACGGCAAATTCAATCTCCGCCCCTTCACTCTTTCCAATCCAATCCCTCTGCCGTTTTTTGCTTTCTTCCGGCCAGTCAATTTTGTCCAAGCCTTCCAAGAGCCGTTCGGCGTAGTCGGTGATTTTGAGGTACCACTCTTCCATCTCGCGCTGTTCGACGACGGTGCTACACCGTTCGCATTTGCCGTCGGTGGTTACTTGCTCATTAGCGAGAACGGTTTTACAACTATCGCACCAGTTGACCGCTTGTTTTTTGCGATAAGCGAGTCCGCGTTTGTAGAACAATAAAAAGAACCACTGCGTCCATTTATAATAATCAGAATTGTGGCTGCCGACCTCGCGGTCCCAGTCCACGGAGATACCGAGTTTTTTTATCTGCGAGCGGAAGTTATCAATCGCCTTGTCGGTGCTGATCCGCGGATGGATATTGCTTTTGATGGCGTAATTCTCCGCCGGTAGTCCGAAAGAATCCCAGCCAATCACCTGCAAAACCTTTTTGCCGGCTAACCGCTGGTAGCGGGCATAAATATCGCAAGCGGCATAAACTTCGGCGTGGCCGACATGCAGGCCTTCGCCGGACGGATACGGCAACTGGGGCAAGATATAAAACTTATTCTGCCGTGTTGCTTTAGCCGGAGTCTGGAAAATCTTCTCCGTTTCCCAATTCTTTTGCCATTTGGCTTCAATTGTTTGATGATCGTATTGAGACATAAAAATTAAGAAGCCTTTGACATTCGGAATCGTCGATCGGCAATCACTTTATTAAAATTAAATAAAACGGTTTCTAAACCCAATATCTTTTCCTTTGGCTCAACCCCAGGCTCAGGCTTAAGCTCTCTAAAAATCATAACTTCATCACCCTCTTCCTCAAACCCTTTAAAGATCTCGGCGATCTCTTCCGGGCTCAGGTGGTTAATAAAAATACTCTTTTTTAGATCCCTGATAATCTTTCCCTCGCCGAGTTTAATCGCCGAGTTTAGATTTGATGCAAATGCCAGTTCATCATTTTTTTCCTGACCTGGATCCTTTTCTTCTATTCTGAAATCACCTTTTTTCTGATTTTTGGATTTTGACAAGGGATATGTTATAACCTCCATCTTATCCGTAATTTCTCCCCCAAAGACTGGGTCATAATAAGGCTCACTTGGCGTTGACGGCTGTTCCCCAATATTGTTTTCCATATAAAAAAATCACTAAATTAAGTGATTTTATTTTACCCCCAATTTAGCCTTTTGGCAACCGACCAATCGGCCGGAAACTCCGCCGGTGAATCGGGCAAAGGCCGTGCTCTGCCAGCCTTTCCTGGTGCAGTTTGGTGCCATAGCCCTTGTGCAGTTCAAAGCCGTAGTCGGGATATTGCTTGGCAAATTCCAACATCAGGCTGTCGCGGTAGACTTTGGCAATAATCGACGCCGCGGCAATAGAGAAAGACAGCTTGTCGCCGCTTTTAACGACTTTAAACGGCGTCCGAAACTCAATCCGGCCGACATAGTCCGTCAGAATAAAATCGGGTTTAATTTTAAGGTTCTCAATCGCGCGCTTCATGGCGGTTTTGTTGGCGAGTTGCAGGCCGAGTTTATCAATTTCTTCGCTACTGACCTCGCCGACTGACCAAGCGAGGCAATTGTCTTTCAGCCAAGCCGCTAGCTCTTCCCGCTTTTTGGCGCTGAGAAGCTTGGAATCGCGGACGCCGTCGTTCTGAAAAGCCGCAATATCCAAAATCACGGCTCCGGCGCAAAGCGGACCGGCCCAAGGCCCGCGGCCGGCTTCGTCCAGGCCGGCGATCAGGGTAAAGCCGTCGGCAAGGATGGCATTTTCGAGGTTAAATGTGGGGGTGATCATGGGGGTATTATAGCAGACGGAGAATTTAGGAGTTAGGGGTTAGAATTTAGGAAGAGAATAGTGAATAGAGAATAGAGAATGGTAAATAAAAAAAGGCAGGGAGTTGCCCTGCCTCGATAGTTCGTTGTTCAATGAGTTTTAGCCGTTCAGTAACCCCTGTAAAAAAGAAATGGGGTCAATGATGAAGTCGGCGACCGCCAGAAGGAATACCCCGGCAAAGGCGAACGATAGAAAGTAACCAAGAAAGCATCGATCTCGCCACGGGGACCAGAAGTCTTCTTTTCCATTTAACGGAACAACTGGGTATCTCGCTTTCGCGATAATACCGGAAATGATTATCGCCGCCGCCACGATTAAGCAAAGGAGCAATCCACCGATATCTTGGTTCATTTTTGCGCCCTCCTAGGCTGTAGTTGTGAATAAAGCGATCTGAACCTATCCTAACTAAAACCAGAAAAAATGTCAAAAACCGGTTTTATACAAATAACTCCCCACACCCCACCCTGCCCCTCCCCTTCGCAGGGGAGGAGACGAAATAGTTCGTTCTCGGATAGAAAATATCTTTGGGAGATAGATACTTGTTTGAAGAAGAAAACTATAGCTATGAACGCCTTAACTAGTCTCTCCCCCTGCCAAGGGGGAGGCACTAGTGTCCCATTAAAACTCCCATAGCCGAGCCTGTTTCTGCATAAACTCAATTAAAACCTGCGACGGCGAGTTAGAA